>BNJS01002385.1_pt1 | contig 199063 bp, 238 predicted proteins | sample 8540461 | NCBI WGS metagenome assembly BNJS01 (sample SAMD00202454, study PRJDB9452) | human saliva metagenome | isolation source: human saliva | place: Japan
TAATTAATGACACATACTCAGGATTGATATTATATAAATCATTAGCCAGAGCAACAATATTCTTCATAGAATCAGGAGTCGTCCATGACGAAAACTGAAACGTGCATTCACGTTCATTATTAATAATAGCTTTTACACCATCCTCATCATTGACAAGATGAATCGGAAGATTTGATTCATCAAATAAGTTATTAATTTCATGAATACGTTGAGTTTTTGATTTCATATTATACCATCCTAAATATTTCTTATATATTATACCATAAATACCACCAAATATGGAAAGGCGACATAAATGCATAAATTTAAATTAGCAAACTTAATGGCAATATCTGACGATATACCTTTGCAAGAACGAGCTCGATTACGTTACGAATATTTCGACAGAGAAGGATATCGCAAATTATCAGACCTACTATCCGATTATTCATACGTAGAAAAACGTGACGGATATATGTTAGCGGATTATATCACCAATAAACCTAATGCCGATTTGTTAGACGGACGTATGATTCGTGAGCACAAAAACGACCCTGATATTGATTGGGAAGCTATCTATGATTACATGGATGAGCGCAGAAAAGCTGATAATTGGCTCCAGTGTGACCAAGAATATTGTGATAACATATTAGCTACTTTTGAGCATGAATTACGTAACAAAAACACATTTTGTTTGTATTAACAAATAGAAAGAAGGTAAAAGATGACATTCGATACCAGAAAAATTTATGACATCACATCGAAATGATTCCCTACAAGAACGAGCCGTTTTACGTGCAAAATATTTTGAAAAAGAAGGCTATCGTAAATTATCAGATGTATTACCCAGACAACCCATTTGTACATAATCGAGATAACTACATGTTGGCTCGATACATTACGGGTCATGAAAGTACGGGAGACCTATACACAGAACAAATTGAGAGACATAAAGAAGACACAGACATCAATTGGGATGCTATTTATGATTATCTTGATGAGCGTAGAACATACGATAACTGGATATCAGGTGACCAAGAGCGATGTGATAGAATTTTGAAACCATTTGAAGATGAACTGAGACATCAAAGGCTCATTTTTGTTTGTATTAGAAAGGGGAAAACCAATGACGCAATATCCAAGCTTTATTGAGAACGAAGTGGACAGTGAATTTTGTGAGAGAGGTAAATTACGATGGGATTGTTTTGAACAAGAAGGCTATCGTTCTCTCATGGGCGTATTGTCCAACATATCTGATACACCCTTTAAATCACAAGAAGAAATATTCTTGTATTATACAGACCTGTATATCTTGATAAATTATATCACGAATGGTAAATATAACTCACACCGTACACAACGTTGTGAACACGAAGACCTCTTGACCGAAGCTATTACAGCAAACAAAAATAATAGCGAAATTAATTGGTCAGCCATCTATGCATATCTTGATGAACGCCAAAAACAACCATATCTCAAAACAGGGCAAGAAGTAGTAAATAGAGTCTTCAAACAGTTTGAAGATGAATTGAGAACACAAGAGGCGTTTTGTTTGTATTAGAAAGCTAAAACCGATGACAACCTATCCAGACTTTATTACACATGAGAGGGATGATGAATGTCGTGAACTTGGCAAATCACGATGGAAATACTTTGAACAGAAAGGTTATCGTTCCCTGTATGATGTGTTATCAAACAACCACAACCATGAGGATGCGGATGAACAATACTTATGTTATATTGATATCTATATTTTACTCAATTACATTACCAATGGTCAATATGATACAACGAAATTACAACTGAACGAATTCGGTGACATGCTAAAGAATGCAATACTGGAGAACAAAAGTAATAGCGAAATTAACTGGTTAGCAATCTACGAATACATCGATGAACGAAAAAATCCGAAATATCCAAGGGCAAACAAATATGACCAATTATGTTATCAGGTGTTTAAAGAGTTTGAAGATGAATTAAGAAACCCAGATACATTTTGTTTGTACTAGAAAGGGGCAAAATGACAACCTATCCAGACTTTATTGAGAACGAATTGGAAAATTACTTTCGTGAACGAGGTAAACGACGATGGGATTGCTTTGAACAAGAAGGCTATCGTTCGTTGATATGTATATTGAACAACACAAAACGTAATCCACACAATACAACCGAAGAAACATTTATGTATTACCCTGACTTCTACATTTTGCTTATGTATATCACAAATGGGCAACATGACTTTAATGCCATTGATGCCCATGATAATAGATTAGCCGAAGCAATTTCAGATAATAAAAATAATACTGAACTCAACTGGTCAGCCATTTATGATTATATCGAAAACACAGAAGACAGAAAAATGCATAATGTCTTTGAACAATTTAAAGATGAACTAAACAATCAAGATACATTTTGTTTATATTAGAAAGGGGAAAACGATGACCCAATATCCAACGTTTGTACATAACCAAAGAGACCGTGCATTACGAAAAAGAGCTGAACTCCGTTGGAAGTTTTTTGAAGAAGAAGGCTATCGCAAATTGTCCGATGTTTTTGGATTAACAACCACAGGTAAAGATAATTACATCAAAAAAATAGATGCATATATGTTAGCTTATTATATTCAAAATGTAAATCCAGAACATGGTTCAGTAAATGGTGAAAATTTAGAATATTATGTATCACAATTATTAGACCAAGATATTACCAAAACTGATATTAATTTTGATGCAATATACAATTACCTAGACGAACGTCGTAAATGTGATGATTGGCTCAGTTCGGAAGAGAAATTTTGTACTGAAGTATTCTCTAAATTTGAAAATCAATTACGAAACCGAGATACATTTTGTTTGTATTAGAAAGAGGTGAAAAATGGAAGGTTTTACTGAAATTCGTGTTCAACGTCGTGAGAAATATTTTGGACACAAAACCCATAAACATTTATCAAAACTAACAGCTTTTAATTTCAAAGAAAGACGGGATAATTATTTCCTAATAGATATGTTAGGTGGGTCAAGTACTATGGTAGAGGAAGAAGAACTGGCTAATCTTCTCGATAAATTAGTACAAGAAAAATTGCAAGATAAAACAATCGATTGGGACGCAATCGATAAGTATTATCACGAACGATTAGAATATATAGACACACACCCACACGGTGATAACGACCTTCAGAAAAGAAGACTTGATGACGTACTCGAAGTATTAGTAGTCCTTGCCACATATAGAGACGAGATAACCGCAAACACAAAAAATGACACGTTTTGTCTGTATTAGAAAGGATAGACATGAGTAATGCATTTTATTATGAAGAAATGATGGAATATTCACAAGGATTGGCCTGTATAAATGACCGTTATATCCATCAAGGAAACCTACGATGGAAATATTTTGAGTCAAATGAATATCGAAAATTATCAGACATCTTACCGATAGAGGACTATTCAACCTATATCGATGTTTATATGTTGGCACATTATATCACAGGTATAATCCCCGACCCATATGATGAGGATGACATTGCAGACATTGAGGATATCTATGCATTTGTCAGTGATTATATTCGCAATAACGAATTAGAAGATATCCATTGGGAAAGCATAATCAATTATAGTGCAGAACACAAAGAAGCAACTGATGAACAAGATACTGAATACGACGGTATTGAACGGCTATATAACCTCATAATACCAATGAAAGATGAATTGTTAAACCGTACAGATACATTTTGTTTATACTAGAAGGGAGAAATATGGTAGAAAATACAACGTTTTACAATGACGTAATGTCTAAAACATATGAATCGATACGAACTCGTACTCTTCTACGTTTCAAACATTTCGAAACGGACGGTTGGCGAAAATTGTCAGATATCCTAAATGCTCGTGACTATACATATGGTGGAGACGTATACGTATTGAATACCTATTTGAGTAATGAGCCGGGAAAAAGTGATATGACAACACTACAACCATTTATAGAAGAAAATATTAGCAATCCAGAAATTAATTGGTCTGCTATATTTAACTATTTAGAAGATAGATTGCAAACGGAAAAAGACTGGGGATATTGTTACACCCTTAAAGACATTATCACAATATTAAACAAATATAAAGACCAAATGCCGAACGAATATAGTGGTTTCGTGTTGTATTAGAAAGGATAAGAAAAAAATGGCGTTTTATGAAGACATGCTAGCCTACTGGACTGACAAAGACTGACAAAGACGGACAAAGTCGAGCCAAACAACGCTGGAAGTACTTTGAACCAGACGAATATCGAAAATTATCAAAAGTTCTGGGTCCATATGAGTATTCGTGTTGGACTGAAATCTATATGCTTATACATTATTTGAAAAACAGCAAAGTCCCTTGCGGAAATAATTTGATAGCAACATTAAGAAAAGAAATCGAAGAAAACAAAAACAATCCTGATATCAATTGGAAAAATATCTTTGATTATTTTGATGAACGAAATAACACGAAAACAGCCTATAGACACGAAGTAGTAGAAGTAATGCGAGTTTTAGAACCGTATCGAGAAGAGCTCACGACATACCAGATTCATTTGTCTTGTATTAGAAACAGAAAGGGGAAAAACTATGTCAACGTATGACCAAATAATGGCCTACTATGCAGATGATGAAGAATTCCAAAAGAGAGCACAAACGAGGTTGAAATATTTCGAGCGAGAAGGTTACCGAAAATTATCCGACATATTACCAGTAGACGATTATGTGGATAAAGTAGAAAAATACGCACTCTATTATTATTTGGCAAACGAAACAATATCACCTTATGCTATAACTCCAGCATTAACCAAGGCAATGGAAGATAATATAGATAATCCAGAGATAGACTGGAATGCAATTTATAACTATCTTGATGAGCGTAAACAAGAAGCCACTACACTAGGGTTAAACTTATATGATGAAGTAGTAGACGCCTTGGAAATACTAGAGCCATATCGTGACCAACTAACTGGAAATAATTTTGTCTTGTATTAGATATAGAAAGGGGACATAATGGCCACAGTATACGAACAAATCATTAGACATTGTGAACACGACGAAGATTTTCTCAAACGTGCACGAACACGATGGACATACTTCGAAAAAGAAGGTTATCGCAAATTATCAAAAATTTTAAGTGTATATGAATATCATGATAAGAAAGAAGTTTACACACTATATTATTATTTAAAAAACAAAAACGAATGGACGAAAAATATCCGTTCCGCATTAAAAGACGAAATTGAAAAAAATAAATATAATCATGAAATCGATTGGAACGCTATTTTTGATTATTTCGACGAACGAAAAACAGAAGCTGAAAATAAAAAATATGCTTTATATGATGAAGTAGAAAGCGTATTGAAAATATTAGAGCCCTATCGCGAAGAACTAGTAGGTCAGAACAATTTTGTCTTGTATTAATAGAGCCTTTGTATACACAAAGGCCCCAAAATGGGGCAACGCCCCAAACCCCAATTTCTATTTGAATTATATCACACTCGGAGGTGAAATATGGAACTAACAACGTTAATCGAACTATTGGCTACCATTGGGCTAGAACCAGATAACGAAGACTTGATGTACCTTGATTATGAGGGCGGTTGTGGAGTGGTAACATTCACTGACGCAAACGGTGTGGATTATCTATTCAAAATCACAGAAAATCACTTCGATATGAATGCCGCTGGACACAATATCCAAATCAACTATCACAAACAACTCATCATTGACAAAACTCCATTTATTTCATTTGAAAGTGATTTTGGAAATACAATTGACATCACAGCAAACATTATCTTCCTTACTGCTGATGACATGTTAGCTAAATTACAACAAGCACAAGATTCGTTTGCAAATCTCCATTTTAAGTAAGAAAGGTTAAATTATGCATAATCTACTAAGTGAAATGACGAAAGTACCAGCATCTATTCGTTATTTTTTATTATTGATTACTTTACTTATTTGTTTATTTGGTTATTTGATTAGTCGGCATGAGAAAAATCACCCATACAGACAAAATCCGTATGTAATTCCGTTAGCCACTTTACTCGGAACCGCACTTCTAACAATTGTCATTACATCTATTCGTGAAGGATATGTGCGCAACAATACTCAAAACTACGCAGTTGTCACAAAAGAAAGTAATCACATTACTATTCATAGTGAGAGTATTTTCATCGAAGATAAGACATTACCAATTAAACATCAAGTCAATGATATCAATATTGTCGAATACGATGGTAATGACTACGTCATTTATGACAATGAATTAAATGCAAAATAGCCTTTGTATACACAAAGGCCAAGGAATGGGGCTATGCCCCAAACCCCAATTTTTATTTGAAAAATCATAAAGTGAGGTATCAACATGACACTTAAAGAATTCAAAGAACTTGTAAACAACTCATACGAGGTTTATACTCCAACAGATGACACCGACTTTGATGTCTTTACACTTCGTACACACGAAACCTATAAGCGTGTTGATATGTTAAAAGAAGACGCATATCTTGACAAAGAAATTGAATATTTCGAAGCTGATGCTACAGAAGATGATTGTATCATTAGTGTGTATATGAAATAAGATAACAAGCCTTTGTATACACAAAGGCCAAGGAATGGGGCTATGCCCCAGACCCCAATTTTTATTTGAAAATTTGAATTATAACTAGAAGAGGTATCAAACATGGATAACAATACAACAGCAATTCGTAAACTCAAATTCCACCTTACTGGTCGCAACAAACAAGTTGTACCATGTTTGGTAGGTGAAACTGGTATCGGTAAAACAACAATTGTAAACAAAGTAGCTCGCGATTTGGGAGCAGAAATCGTTTACTTCAACATGTCACAACAAAATGAAGGTGATAATGCACTACCAGTACCATTCCAAAATGACTTCTTGACAAATGTTCAATACGCATTGAACCATAAATTCCAAGAAATCATTGACAACCCTGACAAATTGTATATCGTTATGTGTGATGAAATCGCACGTGGACGACTAGGGGTTATCTCAGAGTGGATGACGGTCCTAACAGAACGCCAAATTCAAGGCCACAAATTAGGTGATAACGTACGCTTTGTGGCTGCTATGAACCCATCAACAAGCATGAAGGGTTATGAAAACACTGAGTATGTTGCAACTGAAATGGACCCTGCTCACTTGACTCGTTTCAACTTCATCTACATGGCACCAGACCGTAATGACTGGTTGGAATGGGCTGCTTCAAGCGACATTCACCCTTACGTAATTGATTTCTTATCAGACAACAAGAATATCAACTTCTTCTATGGTCAAGCCCAAAATGATGTACGTATGCGTACACCAAAGGTTGGGAACACCTTTCTGATATGTTGAAAGACTTGGAAGAACAAGGATTGTTCGAAGACCGTGCATTTACTGCAGGTATCATCAGTGACCAAATTGGTGAAGACGCTGGACCGCTCTTTGCAAAAATGATGTGGGAGAAAATGGAGACTATTCAATTGAATGATATCCTTGGTAAACCACACAACGAAGAATTAGTTCGCCGTTTTGACTCATTCGATTTGACTAAACAAATGTTGACAATCAATGGTTGGATGGAAGCACTGAAAGAAATCAACCCTAAAACGTTTACATACCAAGACGTTGAGAACATTTCACAATACTGGAATATCCTCAAGTCTGATGACTCCAAAGTGAAAATTGCACACCAAATCACTCGTGATTTCTTGAAAATCAAGAATGGTGAAATCGATAAAGATTCCATTGCAAGCAAATTCTACGATGAAAATCGTAAAGAATCTAAACTCTTCGTTGACTTTATGTCACGTATGAGCAAATTGGCAGATAAAACTGCCTAAAGATTAATGACGCGCGCAGACACCATCCAAACAAAGTTTGGGTGGTGTGAGCGAGGCGTAGAGGTAACTTTCGTGAAGGAGAAAAACAATGGCCACATATCCACTTTTTATACGTAACCAAAAAGACCATGCATTACAAACAAGAGCCAAACTACGTTGGAAATTTTTCGAAGAAGAGGGATATCGAAAATTATCAGATGTTTTTGGACTACCAAATGCAGGTAAATATAATTACATCAACAACCGAGATGAATTTATGTTAGCTTGTTATATTCAAAATGTAAACCCAGACCATTGTTCAGTAAATGATATCAAAAAAATGGTAAAAAAATTAGGATATTATGTATCAGAATTATTAAAACAGGATATTACCACAACCAATATCAATATTGAGGCAGTATACAATTACTTAGACGAACGTCGTAAATGTAATGATTGGCTCAGCTCAGAAGAGAAATTTTGCACAGAAGCACTCTCTCAATTCGAAAACCAATTAAGAAACCGTTGAGAACCCGAGGTGAAAAAAATGAAAAAATTTCACAATATGACAATGACAGACACTCATGTCTATTTTTGGCGCAACAACACGCCATTTTCAAACTTCTATCGTAAACCATTTCTTTATAAAGGACACAAACTATTGTTCTCAGAACAGGCATTTATGATTGAGAAAGCATTGCAGTTCGACCCAAGCAAAGTCGACCTCATTGCATCTGTTAAACACCCGCAAGACGCCAAATCTATCGGGCGCGAAATCCGCAACTATAATGACCGTATTTGGTCAGCTAAGCGCTACCACGCTATGGTACAAGCGCTCGAGGCTAAATTTATAGACCAAGAACTACGTGAAATCTTACTTGCAACAGGTGACCGAATCATTGTTGAGGCATCACCATATGATAAGATTTGGGGTGTTGGTCTCAGCGAAAATGACGATGACCTATACGCAGGTAACTGGAAGGGCCAAAACCTTCTGGGGAAAGCACTGATGGAAGTGCGTGACAAACTCAAATAGTAAGACATCATTTGAAGTAATAGTAAGAAGGGAGAATTATGGGAATGATTGAGAAATTATATAGTTTCATGTTTACTAAACGTGTACGAGAACATGGTCATAATCTGACCACGTTGAGTATCGCTCTCAATGCCCTCACTGAACCACTAGAAGTTACCGCATCCCTTTATAGTGATGAATTATTAGAAGGTTTTACTAATATTTATGGACCACAGACTCGATATCAAGTTTTGTATTTGGCATTGAACAACGACAATGAATTCTATTTGACAACATCACCCGACCAAGCACGGGCCTACATTCCAGTTACTAACATATATGACTATGAGTTTCCACGAACTGGCGCACTAAGAGATGAAATGAATCAGATAGCACGAACATATGCAAAAGAACTCAGACAATTTGTGTTCAACCACACTCATAGATATATTGCGACCATAGTTACAGGTGGAATTGCTGATGTAGCAGTGGTTATTGCGCCGGAAGCCCAAACGGAGCATGAAACGGCATAATTAAAAAAATATGAAAGTTAGAGGTTTTCACTATGCAATTTATTAAATATCCGTCACTGACGAACCACTATATCGCACGCAAACAAAGCTTCATCAATTTTGACGATGACTATGTGTCAACAGAAAAATTCACGGTTCCAATGTATCAATTATTGTTGACAATGAAAACAACATCGAAATTGCTAAACGAACGTCTTTCCTCACTGAAGAAGAACGTATTCAACGCCCTTGGAATACTCTTGCGCAATTTGCAACAGAACAAAAAGAACTTATTGTTTCATGGACAGATTCTGTACGTAATTTGGCAAATAAATATGGAACTATTAAACAAATCGTCTTCTATGGGGAATTGTACGGCTCTTCTGTTCAAAAAATGCAATATCAAGAAGCAATTGATAAAGTACGAAGCATTCGTTTCTTTGACATTCACATCATCTTTGAAGACGAACAACGTCTCGCTTTATCACAAGATAATATGACTTCAATCTTAGGTGAAGACTACACAGTACCAGTTCTTCGCCAAGGTAAACTAAGTGACCTCATCCTCGACGCCACTGAATTGCAATCAAAACTTGGTGATTGTGGTGCAGAAGGTCAAGTTTATAAACCAAAGAATGATTACTTCTTTAAACCTGATGATTACGGTAATATCCACTATCCAGTTGTCAAGCATAAATATGACGCATGGTTAGAGACTCAAAAATCAAGGTGAAACATGACATGACTTATTCAGCTAACGAACTCAAACTAATCGAAGCAATAGAGTCTCGTGTGACAAAGCAACGATTATTAAACGTTCTTAGCCATGGTGATATTCAACTTGACCTTAAAAACACTGGTAATGTCATCAAAGAGATGCTCAATGACATCAAAGAAGAGATTGAACGTGAAGAACCAGATATTGACGTAAGCAATGGAAAATTATTAGGTAAACAAGGTGGTAAAATCGCTCAATTATTCAAAGAATATTTGACTGAAATTTAATTCGGGTACCATCAGTTTGCACACAAAATTAACCCAATTCATCTGGGTCTACGGACATGATGACATTGAGAGGTTCGATTCCTCTATTGGGTGTGGCAAAAAGATTGCATTTTCGTGCAACTTCTAGGGGTGCAAACCCCTTTTTTTTTTTGATTTTTTTACAGATAAACAAGGAGGATAATCATGTTTGCGCTTATTAATATAGCAGCATCAGTTTCATTTGGTTTTGTATATATGCAATCACCAAATGGAAGACCAACATCTACACAAATCCATATTTTAGCAACATTGTCAATCTTATCACTTCTTCTCATACCATATAGTTCAGTACTATCGTTTTGTATCGGAGCAGGTGCACTTTTGATGAATTTTACAGTGTTTGGGGTTATCTGCCTAGCAACCACCATTCCCGTTTTATTCGGTGACTCCGGTTTCCCCGTGCAATGTTCACACCGATTCAGGGTTGGTGACTCAGAACTCAAACTCGTATTCCCATGGTATGAATGCAATTTCGACCATGTCAAAGTTAATCCAAAGTTTGTTCGAAGATTTCACCAATTGCAAAAACAAGAACACAAAACTGCAATTGAGCGGATTATTTTCTCATGTTTGCAAGAATATTTTTACTTCAAAAGTGTTCAAAGTTTTTATGTAGCTAAAAGAAACCTGAACCAGTAAAAGAAGCAAACAGCTTCTTTTTTTTTCCTATTTTCTAGAGTTTTTACTACGCAAAAACTCAATAATGGGGTCACAGACCCCAAACCCCAATCTATATTTGAAATAATGCATTCTAGATTTGGAGAACACACATGAAAGAAGAAAATCACTTACCATTTTTCATCGGTTCATTAATCGCAATTACTGTAATTGTGATTGCTATGTTTGTAGCTCAAAAACAACAAAGTGGCACATTGATGGCAACCGAATTGCATAACCAACAGCAAATTGAACAAGTTGCAACTGTACAAGACGAACAAATTTTTGAAACTAAAAATGATAAAGAAATAAAACAATTACTTACAGAAATCCAAAAACACGGAAAAAAGATTATTAACTTTGAAACTCAAGGTAAGGTTATGAGAGTAACATATAGTAATTAATATCGAAGGGAGAAAAACAGATATGTGGTGTGACTATTGTTTAGAATACCATCGAGACACAAAGAAGGTATATCGCTATGAAGTCGAGGAATATGTCGACCTATGTCCCGATTGTGCTAGCGAAGATGAGTTGGAGCTATGTGATTGCGGAAACTTGGCCACCCATGACTGTCATCAATATTGTTCCGACTGCAACTAAAAGATGTTAGAGAGGTAATAACATGCAACAAAAACTAATTGCAACAACCACATTAGGTTCACGAATCGTCATCGGTGAACACGATGGCCACACAACACATGCCAAACCCGGTAAATACAACGTCTACGAAATCACACGAGACGGTGAATCCGAACGTGCTATTGTATTTGTTCACGAAAGTGAAGTACAAGATGTCAATGAACTGCTCAAAAAGCTAAAAATTGTAACATTTTGTGGTGTTGATTTTGCAAGCTACGGTATACAAACCGTAGAAAAGAACGAAAACTGGTCGTATGAAAAATGGATTCAACAACTTAATCAAGAATCAAACGAATACACAGATGGGTTTGTGACAAACACAAACTATGGCGATGGATTATTCACCTTATATGACAACGAAAAACATAGTATCTTCTTGTTAGATGACGAAGATATCTATATTCAAGAACTTGCGGCTCAAGAAGGTGTCACAGATTTTGAATGGGTGCGCTCATACACAATCAACAAAGAAGACGTAGAAGTCGAATATTACTCTACGGGAGAACATACTGCAATCGAAAAAGCTTTAATCGGCTCTGATGAACGTAATATCGATGTGCTTGTGAAATTACTCAAACAAGTGCATGATAAAGTAAAATAGATAACAGCCAATTAGACAACGAAAATGTCTATTATTGGCTCCCAAGGAAGATTTTAACAGAAATATGACCATATATGGTTCAAACGAGGTAAAAATATGCAACAAATTCAATACAAAGAAGACCGACCTCTAAAAATGGGTCATACAATCGTAGTAGATGATAAGTACAATGTTGAAATCACTAAATTAGAAGCTACATGGTCTTTAACATCTAGATTCGAAGTCGACGTGGATTATACCATAGACTTGAAAATCACCAATGAACACGGTGAAACTTTATGTCTTCACAAAGACTATTATATTGAAAACCTGGCTGAACATCAAAATTTACTACTTGAATTTGAAGACCTAGATGAAACCGAAAAAGATACATTCAGTGCCAAAGACATGGGATATGCTAGTATCGAATTATTTCAGTTAATCGACTATTATGTGACTTGAATTTCAGGTCACAACAAGGAACATCGCGTACTATACAGCACGCTTTTAAATGGGGTTTCACCCCAAACCCCAAATTATATTTGAAAAGAACATGCACGCTGTGCGTGAACCAAGAAGAAAGAGGTACATACATGGCAAAGAGAAAAAGACCAAAGAAAACGACAATTCTTATCAAAGCAGAAAGAAAACATAGAATCACAACTCGTGAAGAAATGGATTCATTTCTTCATATGAAGAATAAAGGTGCGAGCGTAGTACCTAGTGGTAAAGTTTACAAACGTAAAGAAAAACATCCAACAAGATACTAAGAGGTTGTATATAACAGACACAATACTTAAAGCTTTTGTCAAAGACAATTTCCCTAACGATTTCGAACAACTCAACGCAGAAATTGAAAAACATAACATTTATACACTGATTGATGTGAGAAAAAAACTTACAGGTATTTCTCAAGCACAAGTAATTGAATTATTTGAAAACTGGGTTTCCAATCGTTTCATTTACGACCATATCGAAAACATCTTCGAGCTCATGGAAGATACATATGAAGAGTGGACAGAAGATTTGAATTGGTATCACATCGATGAGTATTATTATCTTCAACGACTATTCACCGGTGACTGCCTCGAATATGAGGTTATCAAACAAACATCTGCACAAACACAAGTGCTACGAACGGTAAAAATCGAATTTTTAACAGAATAACAGACATTTCAAAGTCTAAGCAATTTAGAAAAGAGGTAATCATCATGAAAAAATTGAACAAACGTGGAAAAATCGTAATGAACATTTCAGGTTGGCTTGGTGCCGTTCTAGTCATTGCCGGAGTTGGCTCTCTTGATGCTGGTACAATGAGCCTTGCGAAATCAATTCTCATGGAAATCGTAGGTATGGGATTGTTATTTCTTGCATCAGCATTGTATTCAGTTCAATTCGAAGATAACTATTAATTAGTAAATGGAGAATTTAAAATGGTAGAATTAATGTCCAACTATGTATCATCACCATCATGGATGGGAATTCTAACACTGATTGCCATCATTACTATGCTAATCGGTATACCAATGAACTACCTCATGGGTAAAGACACGAAATCAAACATTATTCGTGGATTTATCCTTGCCGTCATCGTTATCTTTGTTGGTTTCGTCTTCTATGGCGCATCTCAACAACAAGGTAATCTCAAAAACAAAAATTTTGAGGTTAAACGTGTTGGAAATGAATTGAAAGTTAAAAGCAACACACAATGGTTGCAATCAAAAGAGTTCACTATTCATAGTGAAAATGATGAGTACATCTATATCAAAGATAAAGAACTCTACGAAATCAAGAAAAGTGAATTGAAATAGACTTGACATAAACGAAACATTGTCATGATAACAATGTTCATGGTAGCACCACTATTCTTCATCATACCATTATTCATATAAATCATATCAAAGATTCTATATGAATTGACTAAAGAAACGAGGGAACAAACATGACAATTGAAGAACTTCATATTTGGGCGAAGGAAAACGGCTATGAGAATTATGACATCGAAGTCATGCAAAATGACGGAAGTTACTATTCCGCTAACTTCGCTGAAATCCTGATTGAAGACAATTCCATACTACTCTAATATAGAAGGAATAACCGTGTATCAGTCAGAACTAATAAAACCAAAAAGTTTACTACAAAATTAAGAAAGTGAATCGCAATAGAAGGGAAAGATTATGTCATTAAAACCATTAGACTTGAAAAACCAAACATTGGTAACCGTTAAGGCTGACGTCTGTGATGGAGACGGTGTTGCCTTAGTCACTCTCGAGCCAACCGACTATAAACTATTAGTCGCTCAATTGACCATTCTCTATGACATCTATAGCCAACGATATGACCTGGAAAAATTAACGAAGAAAGACATCGATGAACATTTCTATGACAATTTCACAGCATATCTAAAACAATATGTTGAGTTGCCGGAAGAAGATATCTTATTCACAATCCATGACGCACTCGCAGGTTTCATTCCAACCGCACCTATTGATGGATTTGGGCAACAAGAATTTACCAAATCGTTGTGGCACATGACAATACTGTAGGTGAAATCACAAAACCAAATGAAGATGAGCGACTTGAACTAATTCAAGAACTCCTCAACTACGGAGAATCATTCCAATAGATACCATACACTGGTATCTATTTTTCTTTTCTCGAATGGCATCTTCATCAGCATCCATTTCTTTGGTGACCGTTCGCTTTGGTGACCGTTCGCTCGAAACGATTGAGGGGAAATACTGAAGCGATAGGTTTTCTTTCACTAACCGTTTCACTAGCCAAAATGTGCAGTTGATTATTCACTACACCCACTGCCATATCGACATGGTCAGCATCATCCAAATAACCCATCCACATATTTGGCATACGACTAGTTTTAATGATATCATAAAAGTCAACCATTTCTTGACTCATGAAATGGTCAACTATTGCTTTTTCAATTTCAGTTTTATATGTCATTTTTTGTCTCCTGTCAATGTTTGTTGAGGTTCATCTACGTGTGTTAGGTGTTTTCTACTCTCTAATATCATTATACCACAAAATGAACATACATTTGCATCCAAGCTACATACGTAGCATGGAAAGAATGGGGTTAACACCCCAAACCCCAATTTCAATTTGAAATTCAATTGCACAAATAAGAAAGGAAACCACTATGACATCAGAATTGGAACAAAAACGTCAAAAAGCACGTAAGTATGCGGATGTAGCCATAGAACTCGTAAAAGAAGGTCTCTTTCTTGAAGAATTTGTGACTGACAAACGAGCATCAGTTCGTGCCACGATTGTTGAACACCACCCACAACTTCGCCACATATTGCTAACAGATGACATGTCTGCATATGTTTGGAGAGCCTACTATAGATTACTTAGTAAGGACAAACATCCTGACATTGAACTACTCACGCGCTTTTTGGACATCAAAAAACCATCAACGGTTGCTGAGGTCGGAAAAGAACAATTAAAAAACTTGCATATGAAATTGGATGCATTGCTTGAAGAAGTTCCAACGATTGCAAGAACTATGACTTGCGGGCAATTACACAAGGCAGGTTATGCCGCTTGGGCAAAGGGTTTATCAGCAAAAAATATTGAGACTGTACGGGTACTATTTTATGTCGCGGGTGTCGAAGACGATAGCCCTGAATCATCAGCAATAATGGACACCTTGATTTACCGATATCAACTCGACTGGTGGTTGTGTCGTTCATTCGCAAGCAAGTTCCGCGAACTTCGCTCATCTGGTTATAGTGTCGATGATGCCATTAATATGGCACAATCATAAAATTAGCATCATATCACCATTATTAGAAAGTATTTGACAATACTTGGCTCTTTAGCTCAACAGGATAGGGCAAAGACCTTCTAAGTCTGAAGTTGTGGGTTCGAACCCTACAAGAGCCATTGCACGAACAGAAAGTGAGAAAAACATATGAAATACGTAGACATCCTAGAACTTATTAAAAAAGAAGGTGGACAACCACTTCCAGTGTGGACAACGTTTGCTGAATCAGAATCTGGTTATCAAAACAATGGATATGTGGCCATCCCAGACACACTCCCGTTCAACTATCTTGATAAAGCTTATAAAGTACTTGACTTGAAACCAATTCACAGTATGACTTACGAAGGTTATGCGTGGATAACCACGGACGGAGAAATTCGCAAATCACGATTTGATATGCATCCATTAGCAAAACCAGCGATTGAGCTTGATGAAATTCAGGCACTAAAAGAAATCAAAGAAAAATATGTAACTCGTATTTTTGGTTTCGATGACGACCATATCGAACCAATTGAATTACCAGGATATAGTGGCGCAGAGTATTTGTGCCAACAACTACAAATGTTGGACGCCACAACAAAAGGGATTTAAATCCTAATTTGGTTGTTCATCACAATGAAAGGGAGAAATCATATGTCTACACAAGCAATTTCAGAAAGTCCAATAATTACAGAAATTTGCGAAGCCATTAAATGGTGAACAGGTTGAAAAATGTCAACTACCACCCACTGAAGTAGGTGGCTTGTCCCTAATTTCAAGGTGGTCCAACAGAAGATTCTTCCTTCCACCTTCTTTACTCGTTTGAGTAAAACAATTGAGACTTCTTTTTAGAAAGTTCTTTCTAAATCCGCAGGTTGACGAGCTACGGCAGTGACATACGTTTACGCATGTCTATTCATTAGAGATTACAAAAGACGGTTTCTCTATCCCTGATACGAACCATTTACCTAGTTCATATATGTACAGTATCGTTTGAGCGAAAACTTTACAAAGAAACAGTTTGAAGAATGTTTGACTGAATTCGTAAATCAAATCAACAAGCAATCTGGAAAACAATTCAAACTCATTCTACCACAAGATGAACACACATGTGCAATCATTGAACCAGTATAATCTAAAACACAAGGTATACACCTTGTGAATGAATAGGGCTTCGCCCCAAACCCCAAATTTTATTTGACTTTTCTTATTGAAATGAGGTAAACAAATGAACAAAGAAACAGGTACATACCTTGAACAATTTCAACTTGACGAAAAACGAAAAGAGTTGAAACAATTACTTTTTAAACCAACACGTGTACAACTTGGTCGTAAAGTCGTCATTGCTGGAATTGAAACATTCAAAGTTGAATATGAACTTACAGACGGAGTATCACTCGAAGAAATCGAAAAAGCAAAGAAGAAACAGGGCTCACAGTCTTATTTATCACCCTAGTAAGCAAACTAGATATCGAAACTGATGGTGTCGATGGGCAATCTGATGGATATGGTGGTTATGAGTTCAAAGAAGTGGTTACCAGCATCGAACTGGACACAGAATATCTATACACATACTATTAGGGGGAGTTATCCTACCAATTAGTATCGTAATTTGGGCATTAACAGTATTGTTCAATCCCCTTTTGTGGCCAGATAGTAAAGAGCAAGACGAAAACAAATAACACAAGGTTATACCTTGTGAAGGAAATACAGAAAGATGGTGGAGAAATGAAGAGAGAAACTTTTATCAAACAAATAAAAAATGGTGAAATTACGGATTTTTCAAAGTATCTAGCCGTCGAAAATAGACAAATTTGGTATCGTGTTGAAATGGCCAAACTTGGTGTATGTGTTGAAGAATTGGCTCAAATGGGAGAACAACGTGTACAGGCCGCACTTGTCGAAAATGGATATGCGAAGCAATATTACCAACAATGGGCGCGTGAAGACCAGAAAGACGTTGTATACGAATTAGTTCGTAAGGGATATTGCACTGATATTCTCGAAAATTCCAAACATAACTATGTATTAATCAAACTAATCGATAAAGGATTGGCCAAACATAAATGGACAAAATGGGCTAAGTCAGCATCGTATCCTGTCAAACTTGAACTTCTCCGATATGAAGAATTCGCACAAATTATGGTGCATGATTCAATTGATGAAATTCGTACGCGTGCAGCGCGCCGGTATCCAAAACTGGTAAAGCAATTGATAGGCAAAAAAGGTATGTCTACATTTGAAACCATTAGAGATATTTTGGCATCTCAACCAGCACCTGATAGGGAAACATACGATTACTATATGGAGTTTAGAAAACGTTATGAAGGCTCTCGATTACTAGATTACCGCGATAAAGCACTTGTCGAAAAATATAACGCATTAAAACTACCAGTCTCCCCAATTGAGGCAACAATGACATGGGAACAATTGTATACCATCAATAACCCACGATGGATGAACTCATTGTCAGCATATGATATCATTGATGTGAAGAATCAATAACACAAGGTATACACCTTGTGAAGGAATAGGGCTTCGCCCCAAACCCCAATTTTTATTTGAAATAAATCGTTAGAATGAGGTATATCTATGAAGAACGTAATTCTACATTTTCAAAATGAACAAACAGACAAACATACGAGTATTACAATTACTCAAGAACAACTTCGACAATTTGCACTTGGTAGCGTTCAGACAAAATGGACAATGAAACACGGACAGAATCAACCAATTTCTGTTATTAGTGATTTCGATTTGGTTGCAGAAAATGTATCAAATATCAGCCCCAACAATACACTAACAATGATTGTTACGGATGATGGATATGAACGTCAACAATACACAGTGGAAGAAAGTGTTAAAGTACGCGAACAATCGCTAGAAAATGGGACATTGACGATACATTATGACAACCAATCGCAAATCCGCCCACTACGTGAACTGTACCGCTAATTAGTCAAACTGACACACAAGCTCAAAAGAAAAGGGAGAAAACTATGAAGAAATTAACATTTATTATCACACTTGCGCTATCGACATTGTTATTTGCAGGGTGTATTGACCGCACAACGTCAAATGGGGGCGAAAAAGTCTCAATAACAATATTAGTTATAAGAATTATGAACTTTCACAGTTAACAAAATCAGAAATCGAAAAATCCAAAGATAAAATCATCCTCACAGAAGTCATTGATGGAACCTATAAGGGATATAATGAAACGGCCACTGAAGTAGCCAGTTTCATCCAAACAGTAAATAAACAGATGGAAGAAAATGGATATACCATTATTTCATCAGACACTAACGGACAAGGCTCTCAGGGGGACAAAATCTTTGTCACATTGATTTTCGCTAAGAAATAACACAGGAAGAAGGTATGAACATGGACGCATTAATTCAAGAAATTGCAAAAACTTTCAACATCGGAAATGAAACTGTACAAAATCTTATTGACAGCTATCCACAGTTGCGACAACAAGTAGCAGTTTACAACGTGACAACAACTGTACAAGCTATCATGTTCGTATTAGGTGTTATTTCATTCCTGGCATTGGTATGGTCTGGTGGTACAGCAATCATCAATGCATACGAACATGCTAAACCGGGTTATGGTTATGGCTATCGTGACGGTGCTGGAAAACAAGCCATCGCGCTATTAACGAAAGTAGCAATTGCATCAGGCATTGTGTTTTTAACATGTCTAATCACCTTTGTAGTTATGACATATTTACAAGCAACTCAGGCAACTGATGTGGTTGTGATTAAAGAACTATTGACACAACTGAAATAAACACAAGGTATACACCTTGTGAAGGAATAGGGCTTCGCCCCAAACCCCAATTTTTATTCGAAATCAATATGAAGAGGTATCAACATGAAATTTAAAGTAGGCGATATTGTTCGATTAAAACATGTAACTGAAGAAGAGAAAGTGCAAAAATATGATAAATATTGTGATGTATTCGAAAAGTGGGAAGGTATGTTAGCAACCATCATCCGCGAAATCCCACAGCATAATGCATATGAAATTGAAATCCATAAAGAAATTGGATTTAAAAAATGGAAATATCAGGAGGCTTGGTTAGAAAGCCCATTTGGTATGAACAATTCCAATAAAGAAAAACCAACAAGAAAAGAAGAAACAATCAAATTACTCAACTATCTAATTGAGCAATATGAAAATCGTCCAGAAATCGCAGACATGCGACTCGGACAATTGTTGCTAAATGCGGTATTTAATGACACACATCTTTATAACCTGGAAGCGGAAGCCTACAAAAACGCATCGACACGATGCTTGACAAGTAAGAGAAAGAGAGTGAATTATGAAACAATGTTTTAATTACATCATCGAAAATTTCCAAGGTATTACAGGATTTTATCTTGTTTTAACCGCTATCAGACATATGATTTCAAACGAAATCCCAGCAGGTACAGGAATTTTCCTTATCGTGATTGGTATTGTGAATATCATTTTGCATACAAAAAACAAATGGAATGAAATGTAATCATTGAAAGGGGACAATTATGAGCACATCATTAGATGTTATGACTGAAACAAATTTTAACAAATTTATGCACACATATGAAGATGTGGACAACCCTATTGACCTGATGAATGAACTCACACAACATTACACCAACTTCTCAGGAAACATCGGACGATTATATGATGTTATTTCTGAAGGCGATTTTATCCAAAATGGCTTCGCTACAGAATATGATTTTAGCATCTATAGACTCATGAAAAAAGATATTTTGGATATCGTTAATGCGTCTGATAATTTGGAACTGGTGAAAAAGTGGGAAACTATCATGGAATCCTTCGAATACTATGAACCAACAGAAAACCTATATTTTATTGTTGGATAGTGCTTGTATGTGACTTCAAATAAAATGAAAGGTGAATCATATGGAAGATACAAAATATTTAGATGACGTTATGCAGAAATATGGTCACCATGTTTTTGCCATTGCCAACGCACCCAAAAATGCTATCTACATTGGAAGAGGGAAAAATTCCATTTTCGGAAATCCATATCCGATGACAGGTGAACAATCACGCGCTCAAGTGTGCCTTGACTACAGAAAGTGGTTGATGAACAAAATCAAAACAGATGCAAACTTCGCAGAACAAGTCAAAAATCTGCACGGTAAAAATCTAAAATGTTTTTGTTCAAATGGAACTAACAGCCGTCAAAAAGGGGCTAAATGGTGTCACGGACATATTCTATTGTCATGTGCCGATTACTTGTATCATAAAAAATAAAGCCAACTATATGAGTTAGAAAGGGAAACATATGACAACCAAAAATAGTCTCAATGTTATTCGCGAAATGACAAGTCTCACAAACAAATACCTACAAAAGGGATATCAAATTCTCGAAGTTCATAGTGACCCTAACAATGGACAAAATCAAGCCATCATTATGTCCCAAGACATTGTATCACCAAAAGGTCAAGACATTATTGTAGTCTTTAAAATGACAATGTCACATATCAAAGAACCTTTTTCACGAACGCTCATCGTTGACAATCTTGTCGGGACAGTTGCTACAACAAAAATCAGTGACGGAGCGAGATATTGGAATGAAATTTACAACCCAAATGTCCGCGAAATCACATTTTATGAGCAATTGGAAATCAAAATGAAATGAGAAGGTGGTATAACTATGTCATTAAAAGACAGACTAACGGCAGAAAAAGAAGCTGCCTTAAATTATGACAGCATTGCCAAACAGGTCGAGGCTATTCTCATCCAGGCCGCGAAGGATGGTAAATCAAGTTTCGTCATTTTACTTGACGGTGAAAATGATGACAAAACTAAAGCGGTGCGCAATTTCCTAACTCAGGAAGGCCTCGAATTCCGCAATTCTTACGAGAGGTATACAACGACGCAACTACCCTATATCGACACCCATATGGGTGGATATGAGGGTGTCGACCCTAATAAACCCGTTGCTGTGACCAAACAGCGATTCCAAGGGATTCGTGTATTCATCTAGAAAGGGTTCGATGATGGACAAAATCTCACGAATGATGCCAACAATTATTGTTATTTGGCATCACATTATTAATTTCTGTTCGATATCACTCATTGTGGGTGCCGTTGTTGGATTTTTCCAACAATCAATGCCGCTAGCACAAATCCTAGTTTATCTAATTATGGGCGGTCTCAATCTTACGATGTCCTATTATAAGGGTTATTTAAGATTTTAGACTACCCACCCAATTCATCCGGGTCAATCAGCAGTTTCAGATAATATAGAAGAACTGTGAAGTTCTTCTGCTTTTTACACCCTTGACATCTATTTGTTTATCTGATATAATACTGATATCAAGGAAATCACAAGTTAGTAAAAATAAAAAAACTCATGGAGTAAAAGCATGTTTAAACGCAAGTTTACAGTTGTGACACAACTGCACGAGAAAAACAATCAAGAAATCATCGATTATATAAACAGTTCTCGTGGCGTTTATGCAAAGGCTCTACGGGAAACCTTTCATGTCATCAAAAACAGTGAGGCGTTTGATAAATCAACATATAATAGTGAGCTCCAACGCAAGTATGGCATTTTAAAACGAACCGCCAATTCCATTATAGCCGATGCTCAAGGTCGATTGAATGCTCTAAAAGAACTCAAAATCTATGAGCAAAAACAACTTGAGTCTAAAATCAAAGCGTTAGAAGAATATATCCAAGAACTTCAAGCAGAAAAGGCGGATAACTGTGCCATGTTACGTGCAGGCTTATCTATCAATCTCACCAAACATTGGAATTTGCGAAGGAAACTCGTGGCTAAATGTCTAAATTAAACAGGATGAAGCAACGCTTGGCCAATCTCCAGTATCAAATTCAAACAGGTCACTACAAGTTGTGCTTTGGTACAAAGAAACTCCTTAATTCCGATAAGCAAGCCTTCATTGACCAACGTGATTCGCAACGGTCCTTTGTTGGTTCAAAAAGTGAACCGGCTTGTAACCAAATGCTTCAATTACAATTCAACTCAAAGAATAATCAATTCGAATTGAAATTGCGTAAGGACATTGGAGGTTTCAAAACCGTTGAAGATAAATACCTTTACGGCCGAGTTTATTTCAACAATCATCAAGATAAAATCAAACAAATCCTGCGGCATAAAAACAGTCCGTTGAGTTTCAAAATCATCAAACGCAAGGGACGAATGTATCTTTATTGTACCTTTGAAATCCAAGCTGAATTGAGCGAGTTTCAAACCCGCCCATCTCATGGTACCATCGGTTTAGATTTTAATAAAGGTTTTGTTACCTTATCTGAAACCAACCGATATGGTCACCTTGTACAAACGCAGTTTTTACCCTATCGCTTTAAAGCTGGGCACCAAACGGATACAGACCTACAACATATTGCCAAACACGTTGTTGAACTTGCAAGAGCGACTGGCAAAGATGTATGTGTCGAAAACTTAGACTTCAAAACCAAGAAATCAAAAACTCAAAGCAAAAAGGACAGGAAGTATAATGAAATGTTACATTCGCTTTCCTATCGAACATTTATTAACGCTATTGAACAATGTGCCTATCGACACCTTGTTTATGTACGTCGAGTTGACCCCGCGTGGACATCGTGGTTAGCTAAACAACTTTATTGTCCAACTATGATGCTAAATATTCACGTCGGAGCTTCATATGTTATCGCTAGACGTGGACAAGGCTTTAAAGACGCCGTAAACTAAGTTCTTTAACTCGTAACCTTATACAGATGTAGCGACGCAAGACAGTGACGCATCTCCCTGTAAGGTGGTGTTTACATAGAAGTATAAGCGACAAGTTCTATTGCGTGGCGTTTGAGTCGAAATAGAATGAGTTTATATGGAATAGGTTAACCGTAAGACCTTGAATTGAAATATTCTAAAATTGACCTAGAAATGAAATTTCTCTCTATTTCCTTATTTCTAGTTACGGTCGAAAGACATGATGGCATAGAGAGGTTCGACTCCTCTATTGGGCGTGCCAGGAGGATGTTCACATTTAAACATTATGTGTCTCCTATAAGGGCCTCAGGCCCTTTTTTTTTACAATTTCACCTCTTGCATTACGACCGAAAATATGAGAAAATAGTAATATAAAGAAAAAGGAGAACAATATGACCAAAGCAGATGTCATTTTTAAAAACAATATCACGCGCATCCTAGAAGAAGGTGTCTTTTCAGAACAAGCTCGTCCTAAGTATAAGGACGGAACCGTGGCCAACTCTAAGTATGTAACGGGAGCGTTTGCAGAGTATGATTTATCTAAGGGTGAATTCCCAATCACGACATTGAGACCAATCCCTATCAAATCAGCTATCAAAGAACTGCTATGGATTTACCAAGACCAGTCTAATAGCTTAGCGGTGCTCAATGACAAGTACAATGTTCACTACTGGAATGACTGGGAAGTTGGAGATACTGGAACAATTGGTGAGCGTTACGGAGCAGTTGTCAAAAAGCACGGCATCATCAATAAGATTCTGAAACAATTGGAAGAAAATCCATGGAATCGACGAAACATCATTTCACTCTGGGATTACCAAGCCTTCGAAGAAACTGATGGCCTTCTACCATGTGCATTCCAAACCATGTTTGATGTCCGACGGGTTGATGGAGACATCTATCTGGATGCAACTTTGACCCAGCGTTCTAATGATATGTTAGTAGCTCACCACATCAATGCTATGCAGTATGTAGCTCTTCAGATGATGATTGCTAAACACTTTGGTTGGAAGGTTGGTAAATTCTTCTACTTTATCAACAACCTTCACATCTATGATAATCAATTCGAACAAGCTCAAGAACTACTACGTCGTGAACCGTCAGATTGCCAACCACGTTTGGTCTTGAATGTACCCGATGGTACCAACTTCTTTGATATTAAAGCCGAAGACTTCGAGTTACTTGACTACGACCCAGTGAAGCCACAATTGAAATTTGATTTGGCTATTTAATTTATACTGAAGGAAATTTCTTACAGATTTTTTCTATAATAGCATTAGATTCGGCAAATACTTGCCGAATCACAAACGGGGTCTTAGACCCCGAATCCCCAATTTATTCCAGAAAAATTAAAATCACAAAACACAATAAACCAATTTACTAGGGGAGGTCATATTATGAAATTCACACAAAAACAAACCACTACAACAACACTAGATTCGTCTATTATCGTCGGTGAGTTCAACGGTCATCAAATGAATGCCAAACCTGGGAATTACAATGTTTATGATGTCAAATTAGGGGATAGTCCTGAGACAATCTTGTTGTTCGTACACATTGATGAAGTCCAAGACATCAATGTCTTATTCCAACAACTACAATTTCATGGCTCTGGTTCAATTGATGGTGGTACCTATGGAATCATCAATCAAGAAAACGCTAACGAACGTGAGTATTGGATTGGTCGACTGGCTGACTACAACAACCAAAATCCAACTTGTGAAGGAGGATATGTGTCTTATACCAATCATGGTGATGGTTCATTTGTTCTTTACACCAATCCTGAGCATTCAGTATTTTTGCTCGATGATGTTGATATGGTTTGGGATGAGTTGTAAAATTAAGGGTCAATGAAAGGATAAGCTATGGAATTTAAAGTCGGTGACATGGTCATTTACAAAAACCAAACCGTTCGCGTATTAAAGGATGATGGAATCAATCTAACCTTATCCGGGTTTGGAAAAGTTAATACCAAGAAAGAGCAAGTCAAACTTCTTGAATCTGTACAACAACCACGCATGAAAAAGGGATACCGGGTAATCGTTCGTGATATTCCCGAAAACGAAAAACAACATTACGGTGCCATTTGGATAGACGAAATGAACAATTATGTCGGCAAATCTTTTAAAGTTAGACAAGTTCGGTATCATGAATCACTGGGCGCATTAGCTCATATTGGTGAATTTTGGTTCCAAATCTATCATTTGGAATTGACACCAAATTGGTAAATGGTTACTATAATATATATGTATATTATCTATGAAAAAAACTAGAAACTGAGATTTCAAAATGAGAAAACATACAATCACAGCATTTACATTTGCACCTGGTGATGTACTATACTACATTCAAAAAGGTCAAATTAAATCAGTAACCCTTACCGAAGAACATTTGGATAAATCCGAACCTAAAGAAATTCTGGATGATTATATCCTCGAACCTAATGAAAAAGTCGAAAAAAGACGAAATGGAAAATTAGTATTGTGGAAAGCATATACTCGAGACAATGGACGAATTAAAAGTAGTAGCCATTACTATGTTGGTGAATATGTCTATCGCAAAGTAAATTCTCCATTTGTGGTCGACAAAGCGTTATTAGAGAAAAAGCTCGAGAAAACAGAAAGTGGGAAAAAGAATGGAAGAAGTTAAACGATATGTAGTATCCGGCTATGAATTTACGGATGTTGAATTTGCAAGTAAAGTTGAACCTATTTGCAAAAATTCCCAGAAATATCATTTGAGGTAAACGGAAATGAACTAGTATTACCATTTGAATCAAAAATGGGTGAAGCTAAAATTTTCATGTCAAATAGGGAACTCGAAATCCAGGTGGTTACATATAACCCATCTATGGACAGTCGTAAAGTTTTCGAACTAGACAAACTTGGAATCTTCTGGGAAGTATGCAGGGGTGTGCAATATTATACCAGAAACAATCCAACGGATAATGTTGTGGATAATTTTGCGTTCCTTTATGAGTTCAGCAAAACATTGTAATCAAAACTAAAAGGTACATTTATGTACCTTATTTTTTTTTACGATTTTTTACATATATATTATAGTATGAGAAAATATAAAAGAACCCAGGCGGGCTCTATAGGATGGAACTAGTTAACGAGACAAGCGGTCTTGATATTTATTGGCGTTTTCACTACGTGTCATATTCGCTGCATATTGGTCACGCTTTTTGGCCTCACCAGCAACGGTAGTCATAGTGGAAGCAAAGCGCGCAATAAGGTCAGGGTGAACAGCCAAGGAACCACCCATGGTGGTCAGTGTTGCCAGTATCATCGCAATACCAACATTCGTAGCATCCAACTTATCACTGACGTCATTGTCCCGGATTTCTATCTCCCTGTGTTGGACCGTGTCTCGGGTGAAATTGATGGAGAATGCTTTTGCGGTCAGTTTGACGTCCTCGGGATATAAGGCATCTATGATGTCACACTGCTCAGCATAAGACAAGTTCAATAAGATTAAACTCATCTCACTCCATACACCCTTCATGAGGGGCTCAATGTCAAAATAGCGTATCGTATGAATCTCACCCTTATGTGCAATTTGTTTCGCTACAGGTTTCCAATGTTTGATGCATATGCTTGACCAACAATTGCGCAACTGTTCGTGGCTTCTTCTCATTCTTGGTATTGGATAATTCCGCCAAATGTGGGGTCAAAATATTGGGCTTGATTTGAGTGAGCAAGGCCCCAAGGTCAAATCCGTCTTCAGGTTCCGTGTCATCAGGGGTAACCTGGATATCACCTGTAGCTGCTTGAAAAAATGCATCTAAGTCAATGTCTGTTTGCGTCATGACGTCTCCTTTCTATTGGTTTGATATCGTTCTAGTCAATTGATTGAGCTGGTTAACGACTGCCATTTGGGAATTCAAAACCTGGGCAAGACGGTCAGCTACTAAATCAGCATTCTGATAGGTACCATCAGATTTATCTAAATAATCGCGAAGGGCATGTAGAATCAAATCATTCATACTGATACCTTGGTCTTGGGATAGTTCCTGGATACGACGCTTCATACGACTTGGCATAGATAAATTCATGCGAGATGTGGTAATAGGTTTCTTTGCCATAGAATTTCCTTTCTAGTCTTATATCTCTAGTATATCATAATACCGATAGATGGTCAAGAGGGATAAATGTGATGAAATGTGATGAGATGTGTAAAATGGTGACGGATTGTATATATTTTGATATATTTGTGATATATCGTGAGAATTATGAAATAATGGTGAAAATTGGTGGGGAATTTACAATATTTGTATGCAAAATGACAGATAATTACAAGAATTGTAAATAATTGTGAGATATGCGCGTTTTCATCATAAGTACCTTATGATGAAAAATTTATGAACATACGTTCATAAAAAAACGCGTGGTATTTGCTAACGCAAATCTGTGATTTATAGTTTTACAAACCATAAATCACCAAGGATTTGGCAATTCGGGTTACCCCAAATTGCTCAAAACCTTGTAACCACGCGCTTTCTCGCCACTATACAGTGGCTCAAATAAAGCTGACTAACGTCAGCCAGGGGTGGGGATGGGGAGTTTGAACGATAGGTGGTGGTATGGACTTGATTTGTAGTCGGCATGGGTGGGGCAATATGCTGGGGAGATATGATGGTGTGATATGATGGGGAAAAATATTTGGGGATTGATGTGTGGAGGGAGGGGGAGAAGAGCATAAGGGTATTCCAATACAAAACATGAGAAATCCCTTGATACAATAAGGTTTCACGATGTGTCAAAATGATGCAAATTTATTACATTTTCGTGACATAAATCATATCTATTGACTATTGATTTGAATTATGTTATCCTAGAATTATACGAAAGGAGACTATCATGGTCAAATTAAAACACAACGACTTATTGAATTTGAAAAAAATAAAAGAGGAAGATATTTTGGATTTGTCTGAAACGATTCCAGTGTCGACAAATGAAGAACTGGTTGATGTCACAGATGAGGAAGTCATTCAAGAGATGAAAGATGAGGACGTCATTCAAGATGATATCAAAGATGAGGAAGTTATTCACGATGATACGACACAGGGCATAGAGGAAAATGTATTAGATTTATCTAATACCCAAAAGTTGGATATTATCATTGAAACCAAAGTGGTGGAAAAACATAAAGTGCCAAAATGGGTCTTACCAACTATGGCCTTATTATTCCTATCACTTGCATCAGTTATCACATTGTTTGTAAATCAATCTTCATCTGAAGCTCAAGTAGCAACACAACAAGAAGTTCAAGTGTCTCGTACACCTCAGTCAGAGCAAATACAGATAAAGCATTTACCGCTGAATTGAAGAAGAAAGCGGACGAAACTGGGACACCATATGCCGTTTCGACTGAACCGTTAGGTGGTGGTTATACATTAGGGATTACCACATATAACCCAAACAAAACCAGTGATATCTATATGGACTATGCAATTAAGGCACCAGACGAAAAGCAACCAGTCATTGATGATGATACAGCCAAGAAAATTGAAGAAAATCTGAAAAAAGATTTACCTACGATTAATGTATCTATCCATGTCAAAGACAAAGACAAAGTAACGATGGAGACATACAAGCTAGATGACAAATACCAAACCATTCTCTTGTATGACGCAAAACCGTTTGCCTATGTTGTGACAGATAAAGATGGAATGTCAACTAACTATGTCACGTCTTACTATGTAACTGATGTTGCATCCGAATAAAACAAAAAAGAACTAGTCAATAACTAGTTCTTAATTTATTATGTTGTACCAAATAAGAACTAGTCATAGACTAGTTCTTTTAATTTATTTTCACTCCAATGACTGAGTCAGTCGTGAAACTACCAACCGTTCTTGAGTCTTTAGAAATATCACGGTTATCACCCATCACAAAGATATGACCTTTTGGTACTGTAATTTCGAAACTTGTCTCTTTAAAGTTCTTAACGTTATCGGCTGATAAATAGTACTCATCATATGCTTTGTTGTCAATAAACAATTGACCATTCACAACTGTAACTCGTTCACCCTCAAACGCAATGACACGTTTAACAATAACTTTGGTATCACCATTCTCAGATAAACGTTCTTTCAAAACAGCAATATCAAAGCGGTCAACCTTATCATATTTACCTATCAACATAAAATCATTGTTATGTAAGGTAGGTAACATAGATGGTCCAGATACCCGAACAATACCAAAGCAGAGATTAAAAACAATGATACAAACACCTAGAATGATATAGATGTAATTACGCATAATCATTGACTTTGGTTTATCCAAAATAACAGGTCTACGGTCAACCGGCTCCACGCCTAGCGAATCAGCCAAGCGTTCTTGTTTTTCTTCTAAATAATTCATAAACCCCTCTCTTAATCACGAATTGCACCTGGATTAACGGGTGTATCAGATTCCTGTTTAGCTTTGTCCGTATTCACCTGAGTATTACTCTCTGATGAACTCAACTCAGGCAACTCACCATGAATTTGAACCAAACCTAATTGCTCTAAATTCGGAGCATAATTACCTGTAAATGTTAATGTGTTTGCACCGTCTTTAGTGAAATTGACAGTAAACTGATAAACATTATCATTGTCAGAGTAATAACCATGAACACTATTATAATCAGGAACATAGCCGTAACCAACAACTGAGCGCAACATGTCCATCATATTCGCACTTGTTAAATATAATCCACTAGCTGGGTCATTCTTCGCCCCATTAACATTGGATTTGAAGTTGTCAAAGGCTTTAGACAAGTGGTCAGCGATAACTTTTGTCTCCTCAGAAGTGAGCGCCGCGTCAGGGCGTTCAAGCGATGCCTTCGCACTAGCCTCGTCTTTACCCTTCAATGTAACAGTAGCATCCGTTGTGGTCGTAGACTCTTCCGGAATCGTAACAGGTGCCACAGTAGTTTCTACAGTCGTAGTTACTTCAGTTTGAGGGTTCTGTGTGTCATTTGAGGTTAACGCACGAATCAAAATTGCCCCACAAATAGTCAGCCCTATGGCACCAATAATAATGCCCCGTTTAATCCACGGATTTGGCTCATCGGAACTCTCGTCATCGTCTGCGTCTTCAATGCCATCAAACTCTTCTTGTTCATCTATTTCATCAAGTTCATAATCATCGTTTTCTTGTTTTCTGTTTCGGTTAAATTGAACCATAATAATTCCTTCCTTATATCTTGTTATATCTCTATGGTATCACAATACTAATCATATGTCAATAGAAAAAAGAACCCCTGAGGGTTCTCTATCTCATTGTGTAAATGTTTCGGCTAATGGATAATCAAATTCAGCCAAATCCTCAGCACTCAATACTGGTGTATATCCAGATTGTTCAAGTGCTGCTAATTCTTCATCACTTGGTGCTGGTGGAATATCCATCGGTATAGGTGGAGTATCTGCTGTAATATCTGGAACTTCATCTCTCGATTCAACGGTTTCGATGACTGGAGCAACTTCTGGTTCTTGAGCTACAGTCGGTTCTTGAACTTCTGGTTCTTGGAATTCAATCTCATCTGTTGAGATTTCAACCTTATATTGATTAAATTCTGTTCGTTCCTTAGCCCCATATTTCTCAGCGAAAAATGAGTCTAATTTGTCTAAATGATTGAGTGTTGAACGAAGTGACGAAAATTGTTCCACATCACCATCAAGCTCAATATGGTCTAAACTTTCAGGCCCTCTAAGTTCTTCCATAAAAGCCGAGAAACCTGATGCAAGCATATATTCAGACATTTTTGGAGTTGGTTTTTTATTATCCAACAGTTCAAAAACATTTTTAATTTCTTGTTGATTGGCTAGATAGTATTTCAAGAAATCCATGCTGACCTGTTCATCATCCATGAGATTGACTTTCTTCTTCGGTTTAACCACACCGTCAGACGCATCAGATTGGCCTGTAACAAGCGATTCTGTATCATGTGCAGTATGAGCCACTTGGGCTTGTTCTGGCTCGCTAGAAAGCGTTTGGACAGCCTCTCGAGCATTACCCGTGTCATGATAAATCGAATTGCATCAGCAACACGTGCAAATTGATTTGCAACCATATTTCTAAAACGGCCAATACCCTGACGAACAACATCTACCATTTCATGTTTCGCACGTCCCATGCGTTTCGGAATGCTCTTGATGTTTTGATTCATAACCTCACGACGTTCAGAGATTTTCTCTTTAAGATGATGATATTTCTGTTGTGCATCTTCTTGATATTGCTGAACTTTATCCTTGAGGTTATGGTAAACGGATTGACCAGCATTGACCAAGCGATTTTTCGCATTAACAACAGTATCGCGACCTGCTTGAACAGTAGCTTTACCAATATCACCAACCGTATCAATCAAATCTGGCCCGAAAGCTTCTCTACGTTTAACGCGGGCGTTGGAATAATCACGCAGACTTCTGCGTACACTTTCTTGTAATGTCATAACGTATCCTTCCTTATAATTATCTACTAATATTATATCAAAAAAAACCACACGGTGGTGTGTGGATTAATTATGTGGTTTTATCTGAAGGATGTTTTTGATAGAAGTTATCCATAAATGTGTCTAAATCAACAACAGTTTCGTGAACCATTCGTTCTTGTTCCAGTTCTTTCTCAACTTCAGCTTGTTCACGTTCCATAGCTTCCTTGCGCTCGGCTTCCAATTCTTGGAAAATTTGCAAATATCGCAACCATTGACTGGTATCTAGTTGAAGCGGTTGGACTTGAGGTGTGTGTTGGGTTGATGTGGATTGCTCCGGTATTAATTTCTTTTGATTTGGAACAGTTGAGGATTTCGACATCGTTAACGCTCTATCAATTTCATGAGTGAGCTGATTAAAACTTGAGGGTTTGATGACACCTTTTTCCTCTTGGCCGCGCGTTCTAGCCACATCAGGATGATTTTCATATACAACAACATGGACATGCAAGTGTAGTGTATCATGTTGAATAGCTGCAATCATTTGAGGGTCTCTATAACCTTCCAAATCACACATAGCTTGAACACCTTGCCTCACTGCATGACGAAGCCGAACATCATCATATTGGCCTTGATAATCACCTCGAAACTGAATCTCGGCACTGTCATCAACAATCCCTTGTTCCTTAAGATACTCTGGGTCAAATGATATGACCATTTGTTGTATCGCTCTATCCCCTTGGAGAAAATAATCTTCGACTACATCAGCAATTCGTAACGTTTCCTCACGTGATACAGACGAGTTATTAAGTGTGAATGCAACACCATCACCTTGTTCCATTGCCCCATTTGGTGTCAAAAAGGACGTCGATGGCTCACATGCATCATCACGTGACACATAATCAGTAATAAACGGTTTAACTGACTTACCACGTGAGCCATGAATATTGAATTGACTACGGACAATAACATTCCGACCTCTATTCTTAATCATACTTAGTGATAACCTCCGGTTTTTCTCTGAGCAATTTCATAACCAATTGTTTATATTCCCATAGTCGTTTATCACTGCTCATACCTTGTGTCTTGGCTAACAGAGCCGACAATAATGTTGTCATAATAGCACGATTTACACCATATTTCAAAACAACAAAATCAATAATTTCATGTTCTGATGTAAACGATTGATTATCAACAACCTTATCAGGAGATTCGTTCAGAGTATCTGATTCGGCAAACATTGGGGCATCAGGGATGATTGGTGGAACATCTGGCAAGTCTTCAGGGATTGGTGGTATATATCCTGGCGTATTCACTGGTGTAAATCGTTCCATTTGAATATGTGCTGGTTGAGATTCGGCTTCCTCTTGGTCACTATACTCAGAAAGCATAATACGAATCATTTGTTCTGATATTTGGTCTGGTAAATCAACATTCTTCTGTGGTGGTGTCAAATCACCAACTAAATCACCAATATATCCCTCATCAACAACCTTACCTTTAAAGCTATCATCGGAAATAACCACCTTTTTAGCATATAAGTGTAGTAACCCATAGGATTGGTTGAACAACTTGTCAATAGTAGGGAATACAATCAACCTTGGTTTATCATCCTCACTTCGATACGCACTAATAGTACGTTTACGCATACCAATGAGAGCAAAACCTTCAATCAATGGTGAATCATCTGTTATCTCAAAACCGTAGATAAATCGATTATCCTTGTCATCTCTCAAGTAAGCTAGTTGTTCATCGCGCATTAACAAACGAAACAACGCAGGGGGAACACTAGGATTGACAGTTTTAATTTGTTCTGTAATACTTGTTTCCATATGTCACCCCCTATGGTAATGTAACTGTATCACGATTAGTCGTTGTATTTGGTGTAGAAGATTGCGCTGAGTCATTCAATTTGGACTTTAATTCATCAACTTGTTTTTGCAATGCTTCTTTCTCAGACTGTAGTGTAGCGTTCTTACTTTCTAAATCAGTTGCCTTACTATTCGCCTCTTGCACTTGCTTCGTAGCTTCTTCCAATTTTTTTATTATATTCTTGCACAACCGAATTGGTTGCTTCTTCAACACCGGTCTTCACCTTAGCATCGATATCTTCCGTAGTTGTAGTTGTGGTAGACGAATTATCTGCTGATGTGGTTTCTCCCGATTGTGTAGATTTGAGCTTCGCTAACGCTGACTGTACATCCTTATCAGCTTGTTCTACAGTTGCTGGTTTTGAAAAAAATTCATAGATTGTAGTAATGGGACAGCCACAGCACCGATACTCGAAATCACAACCAAACCAACTAAACTATAAGTAACAAGTTTCTTTATATCTTTTTTTCTTGCCTTGCTTATGTTTGGTTGCAAACGTTAATTCTTCATCTTGCTCTGATTTCTTATGAAAGGGATTACGTATGTTAAATGTAGGGAACCATGATTTTCGTGGTGGTTTCACAGTCGATTTTTGAGACCGTGAAAGCACTTCATCAGATAAATCATCCAATTCAATAACATTTACATTTTCATCATTATCATGAATATCAGTTTCTTGTTTTCTATATTTTGTCATATTATTCTCCTTTGTTATATCTCTAGTATATCACATTTACCGGATTAACTCAAGCCCCATATTGGTAAATCTGCCAAGTTGTGGTATAATAAAAGTATAACCATGAAAGAGAGGAGCACTATGACTCAAGAACAGAAAGCTAATGAGCAAGATGCATTTAACCGAAACCCTGAACAAAAAGGTGACGGCACTGCTGGACCACCAGGAACAAACGAACCCAAACAAAGTCCAGACCAACCTGATAATCAAACAGGAACGAATACAACACCCAATCAACCACATGAATCGGGTAATTCTAAATCTCTGCCAACATCTGGTGAACATGGAAATAAAAACCCTTCCGATTCTGGTGGGGAATCTCCTACGAATTCACAAGGTGAAGGTTCAACAGATGCCGGAACAAGTGGAACAGAGACACCATCTTCAGACAATCCACCATCGGGCGGTGGTAATGATAAGATTAAAGATTTCGCTAAGGGCGCTGGGATAAGTGCCTTAGTCATTGCGAAAAACAAAGTGGCTAAAAAAGACAACGCCGCTGGTAAATTAGTCCGAGCTGCTGACAAAGCATATCAAGCAGTGAAGATGAAAAATGCAAAATATGTTGGGTGGATAAAATCATTTGTTAGTTTCTGTGTATCGAATCCAGTAGGTTGGGTTGTTGGTATCATAACCATCATCATCCTATTAGCAATCGGTGTTGATGTCGGTACATCTATCTATAGTGCCGCAACGAGCAACCCTGAAATTGAACAATTAACAAATCAAATAAAAGAATCAGCAAATGGGTCAGAGGATAGTTCAGAAGATGTATCAGATGGTGAAAAAGCCACAGTATTATTAATTGACTGTAAACCGACTAAATGAAACTGCTACTGGCGGAACGTCGTCAGCCGCAGCATCAGATGCCGATTGGACTAAAGAAGGAACAACAGCTCATAAGAACGCCAAAGATGTTTGGACAGCCTGGACAAATGCTGGTGTATCAGGAACATCAGCATCAGGATTAGTTGGTTGGGTGAATTCGGAAGGTGGATTTGACATCATTGGTCGCGCTGAAGGTCACTACGGTGGTGGAAAAGAAAATTCAATCGCCCATGGTGCCGTACCAATTCCGGGTGGTACTGGATATAGTGTTGGTGGTGGTGGTATCTATCAGTTCACACCATATACAAAATATGCCCCACTAAATGACCCTAAATGGGAAGATGGAACCGTAATGACTCAGTTTGTAATTAATCAATTACCAGGGGATTGGAATCCAGCCCATGATTTGTCCGGTAAAAATCAAACATTTGAACAATGGGCCCAACAAGAAAATATTGCCGATGCCGCACTTGGTTGGAATGCGTATGAACGTGGTGACACCGCATACATACGAAACGACCAAAAGATTGCCGATGCGAAGCGTGCCGATGCTGTCTTCAACAAAGCTAAGGTTAAATTTGACCGTGCCAAATATGAAAAGAATTTTGGTTCATCAAAATCATCAAAAGTCACATCAAGTGACAGCTCTGTCAAAGCTAAATGTAAAGACAATAGCTCTGGAGGAGGAAACGGTTGGTCGAAACCTGGCGGAAAACACAATTATCAGAATGGTCAAGCTTGGAAACCACAAGATTTACCCTCTGACCTTAAACAGTATGCACTAAACCCTGAATCAATGGGTATGAAATATGCATCATCAACTGGTTGGAATGCTTTACCGTCAAGTATTGATGACCAATGTACTGACCTATCAGCGTCATGTATGTATCTATTGTGGTCGAAAGATGGCAAGAACCCTAAACAGTTACGTGGTAATGGTAATGCTGTTGCAGGTAACTGGGCAGCGACATACGGTGGTTCAGTGTCTACAACTCCAGTATCTGGTGCCGTATTCTCAACACCAGGCCCTGTAGCAGAGGGTCACACAGGTGTTGTATCTCACGTATTTGATGACGGTTCATTCCTAATTATCGAACAAAACCGTCGTGGATTTCAGGTCAAGGAAATGGTACAACATTTACATGGAATTATCGTATTGTATCTAAAGACTCAATTGCATCAAATGGTTATACATTCTATAACCCAGGTGACAACGGATTTACACCAAATCCTGACGCAAAATCATTATAAACAAAAAAAGCATCACTTAGTGATGCTTTTAATTATGCTTGTTTGAAGCCACTACATGCCATACATTCACAGAGTTTACCACCGCGAAGATTAGCTGCAACGTGACCAGCTGTTTCAGCAGTGATTTCACCTGTAAAGATTTGGTCAGAGTAGTATGTCGTCATTAACGGGTCTTTATCATTATGATTCAAACCAAACACATGACCAAGTTCATGCTTAATAACTTTCTTCAAGTCAGATTCTTTAGTAATAGAATCAGTATTCACCTGAACAACCATCTTAGTATTGCGCAAGTCAGAAATACTGAATGTTCCAGCTCTGTTTAGTTTGTCATCAGAGTCTAAATCAATAATTCCAACTTGTTTGGTAACTGTAGTTAGTCCAGCCAAACCTTTCATTTCGAAGATTGAGTCATTCGCAACATTTTTAGATTCCAAGGTACGACCTGCACGTGTTGTAACATTGTCGCTGTCAAGAATCGCTAATCCTTTACCTTTGAGGTTTGGATTATTGGTAACATTTAATGTGATACCGTGTTGAGCAAGCGCCACCTGCCAGTCATGAAGAGCTTCTGTCGCAACTTTAGAGAGACTTGGGTCTACATAAACATCTAAAGTCACAGTCTCTTTATTGACACTAACAGGGGAGCTAATCTGCTTTAAAGCGAGACTAACACTCCCATCTGCTTGAGGTTTAGCCTGTTCTTTAACTAACCCCTGAAGACTCCTGACACCTGGTTCTGATGAGTCACTAGCTGAAGATTTAACTTCACGCACGATTAGTGTATTACCAGAACCAGCAAGTTTCTTGAGTTTGTCAGCTTGTCTCACGACTAAACTGTTACCTGAACCAGCACGTTTATCGCTCTTAATTGGGCGAACAACTAAACTGTTACCTGAGCCAGCACGTTTGTCACTATGAATTGGGCGAACAACCAAGCTATTACCTGAACCGGCACGTTTTAACTTATCAGTCAATTGACGTACAACAATAGATGTACCATAAGCACCTTGTTTTTCAGGAGTCGAATCAACAGCACCACCAGTTGTTGGTACAGTAACATTCAACGTGTGAAGTGCTTTAGGGTCCGCTGTTGGTTGAGTTGAAGATTTCAATCCACGTACTAATTTCTTGACATTGTATTTACCAGTAGTGTGACCAACGGCCGATGGGTCAGAAATACCAAATGTATTCACAGTATGATTTACAACACCAAGATTCAACTTAGGCGCGGCACCAATCACACCCCATGGACTAAACAACGCGATATCAATATCTTCATACGTTGAACCACTATCACTTTTACGTGTGATAGTAATTGGTTTATTAGCAGTTGTCATGATAGCTTTGTTGTTCAAATCAACATTGTGGTTATGTGCCGCTGATGCATCAGTAGATGTAGTAACAACACCTGAACCTTTATAAGTTGGAGCAGATGAACTGTTAATAACTACGTCACCTGATGTAGATACGGATTGATTATCGTCAATATCGGCAATATACAGTGGAGAATTTTCTGCAAATTCACCAGCAACCGGATTAACTTTTGTATCAATAGTCAAGGCTAAACCTGAACCATTATACGCATTACCTTGTGTTAGAGTTGGGAAGAAATAGTTGTACGCATTCAACCAATCTTGAAGAGTACGACTATCTGACGAGTCTGAGTCTTTACCAAGAGCAAGCTCACCACCCGCAGAACTTCCACCACCACCGTGGTAACCTGTAGATGCACCAGCATCCCATGTATTCGTATAACCAGCACCAACAACTAACTTACCAACAGCCGCGTCAACTGACATATAGAAGTAGTATTTGGTATGTGTGCGTCCACCATTGACTTCACGTTCACCAAGTTCATTACCACTAGCATCTTTCAATGTCAATTTAACTGTCATATCAGTTGTTTGTGGATTACCATCCTTATCAATGTACAAGAATGAATTTGCCAACTTAAATGTTGCAGTAGGTTTATCAGAGACAACCAAGAATACTTTACTATTACCAACTGCCGCAATATGCTGGTTACGAATATCTCGAATAGTTGGCAGTGTGTTATACGTTGGTCCACCAATTGCAGTCAAACGCATCTTGTCATTGATAGCGTCTAGAATCCCTTGTGCACCACCAGCAAAGCTTTGTGAGTTCGCTAATTTACGACCTTCAACTGTTACGAAATCATTGACGTTATCAGATGGCAACATAACAGAACCAAAACCTTCTTCAAGTCCTAGTTTAGACTTCTCATTATAAAGAGCCGCCGCAACCTTAGGTGTTGCAACATTACCATTTGTAACCCATAGATTTCCATCTCGAGTAAGAACACCATTTGTATCTTCTTCAGTCAAGCTCATAGCTTTCTTAACAAACGCTTGATATCCACCTGAGTTAGTATTATAGATTGGACGTGTCTTCAACCATTCTTCGTCTACTTGACCACCCATCTTACCTTACGGATTTTATCAAGATAATTATCAACAGTGGCAACTGTCTTAGTTTTCCACGCATCAACTTTAGCTTGGGCAGCTTGGTTATCAGCACGAAGCGTCGCTAGAGCTGAATCAACACGACCATCCACGGAAGCACTTGCGGACTTAGCGATGGCAGTGATAGCCGCTTTATCGCGTCCAATATCACCGAAATCAACATTCTTAGCACCATCTAATGTGACAGTTTTATTTTGTTTGATATCTGACTTATCCAGTTGAGCACGAGCCTCATTCAATGATTTCAACATTTTATCAATCATCTTTTGAGACTTACCGGAACCTTTGATAAGACGTTCAGCTTCATCAAATTTCGCCTTGATATCAGCTTTGGTATCTGCAATAGATTTAGCGGCAGTCATATTCTTCTCAATTTCTGATTGAATATTGTCAGCACGCGTTTGCTCTTTTTGAAGCCATGCATTAATGTCATCAATATTAGAAAGAGCATTATCCTTATAGATATCTGCTTTGACAGTTTGTTTTTGATTTTCTGCCATAGTTGCAGAAATAGCTGTCAATGCTTCTTGTCGTTTCTTAGATGCTTCACCAATCGTACGTACAACAGCATCGGGTTGAACATCAGTTGTTGTTTCTACAACATTAACCTTTTTGGTTTCAGTAGTATTAATAACAACACCCGGTTTATCACCATCTGTTGATTTGATAGTACCAACGGTCTTACTATCTTCAGCTTTACGGTGGATTTTATCTAAGTTACCAATAATACCATCTTCAGCATGGTTTGCTGTTTCCGATGCTTTGGCAATTTCTAGATTAATTTCCGTAATCATGCGCTCTAATGTGTTATCAGCCTGAATTGTTGGAGTTGCTGATAAATTGGATTTGAGTTCTTGAACCTTTGTGTCAAACTCATTGACTTTGTCTTTGATATCGGACAATGTTGCCGTATCTTTAGTCACCTCAGGTTTGATATTGCGCTTCGCTAATTCAGTGCGGGCTTGAGACACTTCATTACGTAATTGGTCAATACGTTTAAATGTATCTTCCAAACCTTTCAACGTTTCAAGTCCTGATTTAGGGTCAGTCACTGTACCAGAACCAAGTTTAATCCATGAATATCGACCACGTAATTGATTCACATAATTATCGTAGGCTAATTTGCATTTCTTGGTCTGGTGCGTTATCTTCCACAATTGGTTTGGTTGTATTGGTTTCTGCTTGCATTGTATTGTTATACACAATAGTATCGGCTTGCGCTTGTCCAACTAATCCACCCAATGTAGCACCCGAAAGTAATAGTGATTTAGTAATATGTTTCATATATCCATCCTTTCTGTTGTATACGTCAGTATACCTTTACTTTATTATATCATAATTTACTTTATTTGACCATACCTAATGAATTATTATAAATTTTAATGGTCATAAACGATAAATCGCTCTATAATAGCACACAAAAAGCACCCTAAGGTGCTCAAGTATAATGATTTAGGTTCCCGTGGAAATACCAAACCATCCATACAATGTATTACGGGCTTGTTCAAATAATTGCATTGGTGCTTCAACACCACCCATCAAGATTGAACCAACAACCGCAATAGCTAGACAAGTAATCCAACCGGGCATACGAGATGATTGATTGAATTTATGAACGGCAAATGAAATACCTGCTGTAATAAATCCGATAACGAGAATGGCAATACCAAACCCTTTCGCACCTGGTCCACCCAAACCGTTCTTGAAGAAACCTTCAACACCGACTTGGAATTTTTGCCAGAAATCTCCACCCCCAGCAGCTGTTAGGAAATATGTAGCACTAGTTAAAAAGTTGCTCATAGATGTACATCCTTTCATATTATGTTGTGTAGGACTATTTATCCTAATATCATTGTATCAAACATTTAAATGTTTGTCAATAATTCCTGCATAATTATAACAAAAGCCACCCGAAGGTGACTTTTTATTTTTTGCCCGTACGTTTTTGACGTTTAGCTTCAATTTCTTCACGACGAAGTTTTTGAGCTTGGTCATATTCTTCTTGAGCTTGAATACTTGCATTTCGTTTAGCTTCATCACGAGCTTGAACATTACGTTGCGCACGTGCTTGAGCGTCTCGTCGACTCTCACCAACAGTAGAGAGTTTATCTGGAACATCTTTACCAGCCTTAACTAAGCGTTCATTACGCTTATCGATTTGGCTCTGAGCAACACGACCTGTAAGCGCGTGAGTACCCGTGATACCACCTACAACATGTAGAGCTCCGGCAGCCATCATATTACGAGCATCCTTGTATCCACCCTCACCTGTATGGGCCATATGACCACCAAGTGCTTGGAGACCTTTACCTGCAGCATTACGCCATTTAGACTGACGACTAGACTTAGACGCTTTACCATTAGAGCCCGTTTTAGACTTCGCAGGTGATTGCTTATCACTTGATGAAGAGCCTGTCTGATTAAGCGTGGTAGGTTGACCAGACGGAGAACCATTACCTGACGATGTTGGTGTTCCTGTTTCACCATTTGAGGCTTCACCTTGTGAAGTTTCACTGCCATTAGATTGTTCAGGACTAAGGGATTTCTTATCGTTATCATCTAATTTATCAGCATGAGACTGCTGTTTAGACTTATCAGAATCCTCAATGGCTGATTCCGCAATCGATGCAGCACCGACAGAACCCAATGCTTGTTCAGCTGATGATTCAACAGGTGCTTCACTTGCGATTTCACCAGGGTTTTCAAGACCGTCGACAGAACTTTGCTCAGCAGGTGCTTCACTTTGTTGTGCAATACCTTCCGTACTCTCTTGAGTAGCAGGAGCTTCTTGTGGTTCAACACTTTCAGCACTCTCCTGAGTAGCAGGTGCTTCTTGTTGTTCAACACTTTCAGCACTCTCCTGAGTAGCAGGTGCTTCTTGTTGTTCAACACTTTCAGCGCTCTCTTGAGTTGCAGGAGCTTCAGGTTGTTCAACACTTTCAGCACTCTCCTGAGTTGCAGGAGCTTCGGGTTGTTCAACACTTCCCGCACTTTCTTGAGTTGCAGGAGCTTCGGGTTGTTCAACACTTTCTTGAGTGGCAGGAGCTTCAGGTTGTTCAACCCTTTCAGCTGGGTTTGTAGTTTCAGTAGGTGTCTCAGATGTAGCACCTTCCCCAGTTGGTCCCAATACAGATGTATCTTCTTGGGCAGTTGATTCATCAACATTTTCTGTAGGAGCAAATAATGTGGAATCCTGAGTCAAATCACCAGACTCATTAGTTGTATGATTATTTGCAAGTTTAGCACCCAATAATGATAACATGGTTCCACCCATCATAAGACCACCAGTCTTCATAGCATTGACACGAGCATCGCGACGCTCTTTATCTTTATTCTTGCTATCAGAACCAAATCCGCCACCACGACCACCGAGGCCACTAGAGCTTGAACCTTTGGCACCGAATATGCTCGAACCAGGAGAACGATAATCGCCAGTAAAGGCACTTTCCCAAGCTTTAAATCGCTCAGCGAAAGTTGCAGGTAATCCTGCAATATATTCACCATAAGAAATAATTGGTGCTTTAACAATTTGCGGCATCATGAGTAATGCAAACACAACCATCGCAAACTGAACAGGGCCGGTAATGTTCTGACGGAATCCTGGTATCCAATCAAAAATACCAAGGATATCTCCCGCAACCTCATCAATAGATTTGACAATATCTGGTGTAAATATCAATTTAAACAAGAATTGCCAAATGATATCCATCAAATCCATCGCCAATGTTATAATGACAGATAAACCTAGAATACCAAGTGTTATAGCAATAACACCACCAATCAATGAACCTGCACCTTCAGCTGAACCAAGGGCAGACCCCATACCACCGCGGAAGACACCACCAAATCCGGATGTGATAATACTCATTAACGACTTCATTCCAACAAATACCATGCTGAATAACAGAACAATACGAACAATACCAGGTGCTCGAACATTAGCTTCAGGAATTGAGCCAGTAATAACCCCACCAGCTACAGTAGGTGTCGTGATGTCACCTGTATTCGTTTTGACAACAAATCCGTTATCATTAAACGTTGATGCCATCATATTATAGGCCGCAATTGGACTAATACCATATGAGCCACCTGATGCACTTCCCGTATATGTGAAGTTAATACCCGAACCACTAGCTGTCAATCCTGTAACATTGACATAATCATTCGTTACGACATCGGCAGATTTAGGTTCATACTTTGATTTCCACTCAAGGCTTCGGCATAGGTACGAATACTTGTCGTATCCCATGGTAGTGTTTTGCCTGTTGTGCCGTCACCCAAACCATAGGTTTGACTGAAGGTAATCTTAGAACGATTATTATTGATTTTTGCCATACTAATAATTTCATTTGTAAGGGCTAAATCATTCTTTTCTGCAGGAGTCTTAGCTTTTCCAATACTTCCCAAACCACCTGTTGTCAAATCAGTAGTCGTTGGACCACCGATGATATCACTGATACCAACACGTGTACCATCCGCTGACATCTTATTGACAGACGCATGTTTATTAATTGCCTTCACAATTTCAGGTGTGAATTGGAATCGTCCATTTTTAACTTCAAGACTAACACCACTTGGTAAACCAAACGCTGCATTCTTATACCAGTTGTAAATGTTCAAATTATTAGAGATGACATACTCTTCACGTGAGATTGTATCACTTTTACGCAAATCATCGACCCAATTCAACAAGTTTGAACCATGAATGGCAACCAACGGTAAGACAATCGATGCCACGACAAATTTGACTAACGATTTACGTAGGGTAATCCCCGTACGTTGTCCATTAAATAGTCGTGAAAATGCCGCCAAACCAAAGGACATGAAGATGAGGACACTCGTTATCATAAATGACCGGGAAACGGTTACGGTACCAACCGTCACAGGGTCACCAAATAAGCGAATAAATGATGACAATGAATGATTACCATTAACCATACGGATTAATTGGTTACCATCCGTGTCGGTACGTCCTGTATAAGCCGAATTCGTCAAATAACTAGAGTCATAAAATGCTGCAACTACTGGCAATGGATTATAGAGTTTCACCATTTTAATACCAAGGTAGCAAATGCTTTCGCAACATTCTCAAAACCACTCACGGCACGCTCGAATCCAATAACTTCGGGTTTTGTCTTCTTGGCTCCATCTTGCAAATTTGACAAAGCTAACCCAAAGGCATGATAAGCTTCAACCTTTTCTTTCTGGCCTGTATTCGCACCAAATGATTGCAAACCAGCCTTATCAAGACCCACACTATTCGTCAGTGCCCCATAGGCTTCAGCATTTGAATCACCCGATACCGGACCGAAAAACAAACCAGTCGTACCAAAGTTACCTGAATCCATCAAATGCTTCACATTATCATTCAAATTAGCCATGGATTTTTGAGCAGTTTTACTAGCCTCAGAAGACGAACTAGTAGATGATGATGAGGCATCTGCCGCAGCCTTTTGGTCCTCTTTCGCTGCCGATTGGGCTTTTTTATATGCCGTTGGAATAAGGGATGGAATATCCACCCCCTCATAGTCAACAGCATTAGCAACACCAAATGACGCGGTTAAAAGGAGAAGAGCAAGATAGCCCGATATTTTTTTTGGAATTTTTAATTTCATAATTCCTGCTCTGAAAAACCTCAAAATTGGTCATTCATAATTTAACCATTGGTTTTTCTCACGTCCGTACACAATTGCATTCCCGTATTCACTGATGTGAGTAACGACATGGGCAATCTCTGAACGCATCAAGAGGATTGAATCCTCAGAGGTCAAGCCAACCTCAATCCTTTCATTTTATTCTGCCAGTGCCAATAGATTTAACACGGCGTTGTGGTCACGGTCGTCTTCATATCCACATTGATAACAGATGTATTCATTGTGACGAGTTCCGTGTTTTTGATTACCACTGAGGGCAATCTTATCGTCTCCGGTTTTGATAAACCCACAAGAAGAACAACGTTGAGTGGATGAATAGAATCTATCCGCAATGATTAACGTTTTTTCAAACTTTTGAGCTTTATATTCCATCATCTGACGGAATTGACCAAAAAGAGAACGATGAAGATTCTTAGCCCGTTTTGACATTTGCATTTTCTTAACATCCAAATCTTCAATGACAATCGTATCAAATCTTCGATAGAGGTCTGTTGTGAATTTATGCAATAAATCCTTTTGGATATGAGCAATTCTCTCGTAGGTTTTTTGCAACTTGGTTCTCGTCGCTTGATAACCTTTTGAGTGAATGGCTCTTGGATTTCTATATCGTTTACGGGCTAGAATTCGTTGATAATGACGAACACGAACATAAAGAAGGTTTAAGGTCTCGGGTTTTAAAGTTGTCTGACCTTCCGTTGTGTCAAATTGGTCGACATTAGCGTCAACCGCTGTTTTGCGACCGGTTCGCGGTACAGGTCTCGGTTCAACATCGATTGTAAATTAAATCGTATGGTTTTCCATTGCCCATGATACCCTCGAGGCTTATCGAGCAGTAACTGACCATTGTAAATACGAGCCCTATCCGTTTTAAACCCTTGTTTGGGTGCTTTGCGTGTTTTAAAGGTCGGTTTCCCTGCCATATTTTGATTCTTGAAGAATAATTCCCATGCCGTAGCTACATCTTTAACAGCTTGTTGCAAGACCCTAGAAGAAAATGCAGTTTGCCAATCTTCTTTCTGTGCGACCAGTTCATCCCTAACACTATAATGAGAAGGGATTGGATATTGCTTTATCAATTCTTTTTCTTCTGATGTTAAGGGTTCAGTCTTCCTTCTGATTTTGTCAATAAGTTGTTCTGACAGTCCGATTAAACGCGCTTCATATTGGTCATTCCAACATGCAATAGCCTCATTCCAACAATAACGACGATAATCGCACAAGGAGTCTAAAACGTGTTTCATGGTTTTATTTGGATAGAGTCTGACTTGTCGATTGAGTTTCATGGATAAACCTCCTATCACATAAATAGAACCTTTATAATATATGGTCTAGATATATATAGTCCGAACTCGAACGCGTCCTTACATAATAGGCTGCTTTTTCTTGTGCTAAGTCCTGAGACCAACTAGAATCAATACCTAGTCGTGTATATAATTTATCCACACGATTCTCAAACAATTGAACCATCGCAAAATCTAAGTTCGTATCCAAAACATCCAATGTCTTAATAGCTGATTTCTGATTACTTTCAGTAAAGAGGATATCGATATTAACACCCGAATTACTGATAATATCTTGTAACAAACCAGCTATTTTTGTCATACGACTCATGCCGTGGAAAACAATTAAATCCCCATTTTTCATGGCAGGTAACAGAATATTGAGATAGGCAATAGCCATAACGTTCATAGACGGATTATCAATTGTCGTCAAAACACCTTGACCCATCCCTGTCAAATCCAATACTCGATATTTGGTATCAACCATGACATCAATAATCGGGTCAGTCTTTGTATTTAATGATGGAATCGTTGGTAAAATGGTTCTATTGATAATGTTGTTCAGTTCAGATAACGAACCTTTCAACTCACCATCCTGATTCACTTTCATGCGTTGAGCAACATATGCACCGAAGTCTTTCAACATTTTATACTGTTCATGTTTACTATAGAACCGAATATCCTCTAAATGATTCTGTGCATCATATACCCAATATTTATTACTTGTGAAAAAGTCGATTAAAATATCACGGGTAATGTCTGCAAAATTATCAGTAGTCGAGATTTCTTTGGTTCCACGAAATTGACCCAATAATGCGATAATGTTATTCAAGTGGCTTGGAAAGTGCGAGATAACACGTTCAGGGTTATTTTGAATATATTCAGATTTAATCGGTTCCATCAAGTTCAGTAAACCTTTGGATACATCAATTCGAATCTTATTATGAGCATCCAATCCAAAATTCATCAAATGGTCTACGGAATCCAAATGGTCACAAACAAAATGAACAACCTTTTGTCCTTTAAGTAGATAAGACCGTGATGCCACTTTTGACAAATAAATTTGGCTAGGCTCTTGATTAGTAACAGCTAGTGTATGCGTCGTATTAATTGTATCATTTCCAACAAACAAGCTTCGGGGAGCTTGGAAGTTATATGCCGCATGAGAGCTGATAAGCTTACCAACTGATACCCCAACATATTCAGAACCAATGGTGCGGTCACCACCCGAATCCACAAATAAGGCACTAATTGCCGCATCATAGGATGACATTTCATAGCTGAGATGTTGATTACCTGCCGGTTTGTTTGGACCAAACGTGATAAGTGGTTGAGCTAATCGATTAACATCCATTGCATATTGTAAACCACGAGTTTCATCATTAGATGATAAATAATCCGTAATGGCTGATACAGCTTCTTCTAGAATATACTCATTTGGTGCAGTCACCAAAACCTCAGCAGCAAACGCAACAACAGAGTCACCTGAGTTAATCGCTCGCCACAATTTCAAATCATGAGCCACGGATGCTGATTGATTTGTAACATTTTCACCATTATCAGAAGATAGGATAGCTAAACGTCTACGCTTCTTAATGTTTTTCTTAGTAGTATCATTATCCCTACGCTCAAATGAACGAACAAACGTGACACTTGCACCCTCAGGTAATAGTCCACGTTGATTAATATTCCATAATGCCAATGACCACGAATCCGACAACTCATTTGTTTGATGGACTTTCAGTACTAATTTAAGTATTGTTGAAACACACGATTGGTCACCAACCTCATATTGATTACCAGCAACTTGTGTGAGTCCACGAATAATAGTCATAGTTGGTTTGGTTTCTGACAAATACGATTGTGGTTTCATCAATTTCAAATCTACCAACTTCTCACGGTTATTCGTTGGTACAAACAATCTTTGGCGCTTTGAAGATTTCTTGGTTTGTTGTGATTTCCCTGAGTTAGCCTTACGTGGTAATTTTCCTCTTTTTGGAACCTTACCTTTTTTGTTTGTTTTTTTAGCTTTCACAAAGAAACTCCTTTCATATTATATAATTTCCAATATATCATTATTGTATCATAAAAACCCGACAAAAACAAGTCGGGTTGAATCACTATATCCATCTCTTTGCACCTGATGGTGATTTATGATTGCGCACCTTTGGTTTAGGTGAATTGGCTTTGAGAATATCATCAAGCTCCTTATCAATATCTGATAATCTATATTGCAATGATTGAGCTAAGATTTCTTCCTTGATAACTAATGATTCATTTGTAACTAATAATGCATTTGCATCCGTTTTCCTATTCCAAACCTTTATATCATCACATGTACGAACACGAGATAAGGCGACATAACCCAAATTTGGAGTGAAACAATTAGTCAAATCTAATACAACATCATTATAGGTTTGTCCTTGGGATTTATGAACAGAAATAGCATAAGCTAATCGTAGAGGGTATTGGAGCACATAAGGTAATTCATGCTTAGTAAATGTTTTAGACTGGTCATCACATTCATAGGAGATAGGACTCCTAAAAACAATCAGCGAACACTTACCTTTGTATTTGTATTTCACACACGGATGTCCATGATGTAAATCAAAGACACCAATCATACCGTTTCGAATGTAATCCATTGACTCACCATGAACAACAACGTCTCCACCAGGGACAATTGGAACATTTCGAGTAATCATAACTCTATCACCAACCTTAAACATGACACTATCTGGAATACCTGTTGATTTAGCATATTTTTTTCAGCTTTCGTATTAGAATAAACGGACTGAAATGACCATGACTGACCGTTATTCTTTGATTGTTGATATGTATTGTAGGAATCCACAGCTTTATTCGTTGTCATAAGGATTGTTGAATTAGGTGCATCAATCACGTCAACCGTTTTTCAGCTGATTTAACAAACGAATCGTTTGTTCACTCCTACCCTTACCGAGCGAAATATTTTCCAATATCGTTTTTAGTTGTGTATCAGTAGCACGCCAAGATTTATCAAGATAACAAGTAATTAAATGCATAGCGTTCCACGAACGGCATCGATAACAATATCTTTGTACATTCTCACCAAAAATTTCAATATCAGATGATGTTGCAACTGGTGGTAATTGTGTGAAATCACCAACTAGGATAATTTGAGGTAAGTCACCTCGTGCATGAAGTAATCTATCATACACAAAGTCCAAACTTTGTGCAGAAAACATGGAAATCTCATCGATTATCAAGACATCGATAGTCTTTAATTGTTTTTGCGTTAATTGGAAACCTCGGACAGATTGCCGGCCACTCTCCAAAAATTCATCATATGGTAATTTATTAATCCCCATACCCGCAAAACTATGAATAGTAACACCCCCAATATTGAGCGCCGCCATGCCCGTTGTACCAGTAATCGCTATATTGATATGAGGCATCAATTGACGTTTAATATCTACAAATTTTTGAATAACATGTGATTTACCACTACCAGCGCCTCCCGATAGGAAGACATTTTCACCTTTGAGTAGATGAATGAGCGCTTCAGCCTGACTACAATACTCAGCATCCTTAATCGCTTCCTCAAATGTATCATAACCCTTGACGGATGCAAACCCATCCTTATATATTAATTGTTTTAATTTATCTTTATCTATCATTTAAAAGAACCTCTCTATATCACTATTATATCACATTTAGACAATTTCAGCAATAGAAAAAGGGCCACATGGACCCTTTAGATTATCGTTTACGACGAGCTAATGTCGTAACACCTAGGCTTGTCAAACCTAGACCAATAATGCTTGCCATCAAGCTTGCATCACCAGTGTTTGGTAATTCTTTGGCCTTTGGTTTAGTGACTTGTTGATAAACATTGGTCACATTACCATCTTTATCAATGTCAGTTCGAACGAATGTGTAATTTGGAATATCGTCACCTTCTTTGTCTGGTAACGCTCCTTTTTGGACATCCTTCAAAACGTTTCCATTCACATCAACCCATCTTGTAACAGGTTCTTGTTTTTGTTTGTAAACATGAACCGTATCATTACCATCAACGTTGGTTTCTACAAACTCATAACCCTCAAAGTTTTCTTTTGGTTTGAAGTCTTTATCAACAACTGGATTCTTCAAGACTTTACCATCTGTTGTAATCCATCGTGTTTGTTTTTGAATTTGTTTGTAAATGTGTGTAGTTGTATTACCATCTACCTTAGTTTCCACAAACTCATAACCCTCAAAGTTTTCTTTTGGTTTGAAGTCTTTATCAACAACTGGATTCTTCAAGACTTTACCATCTGTTGTAATCCATCGTGTTTGTTTTTGTTGATAAATATGGGTAGTTACATTACCCTCTACCTTAGTTTCGACGAATTCATAACCATCAAAGTTTTCTTTTGGTTTGAAGTCTTTATCCACAACACGTGATTTAAGTGGTACACCATCCAATGTAACCCAATTCGTAATACGTTCAACCGTCACTTTTTTGACATTAATTGAGGTATTAACAGGAGCAACTGGAGTTGGTTTTGTTGGTTTAACTGGTGGGGTGCCAACATTATCTGTTGGATTATTAGGTTTTTCAACACGTGGAACTTTAGGTTCTTTAGGTTTCTCACCTGCAGTGTCAACGGGTTCATTTGGTTTTTTAACCAATTTTGGTGTAGGTGGTGTTGGAGGTGTTACTGGCTTCAAGTCTGGTTTTTGTGGTTCTGGAATCGCTGGTTTGGTTGGTTCTACAGGACGAATAGGGGCCTTAGGTGCTCTTGGTGCAACATTGTCAATGACCTATGGCTTTTTTCTATCAATTGTGATACAATAATGATATAGATTATAGAAAAGGAGAAATTATGGATATACCAAAACAAATCCAACGTAATTTAGAAATTTATGAACAAACTCGACACAATTACCCAACCTTATCCAAAGCGGGGTCACCGTTGAGTATTCCAACATCCCCAATTATCGGACGGGATACAACTGAATTACGAAAAACACTACGAACACCAGAAAAAGCCAATGCAATCCTCTTAGGTGAGCCCGGTGTTGGTAAAACAGCATTTATGCAAAGTTTCGCCTATAATGATTCATCGACATCATACTTAGTAATTTCAATTAATGTTGAACGGATTATTGAAGACAATGAAGGAGATAAAGACGCTGAACTTGCTAATGGATTGCAAAATTTAGTAACTGAAGTAGCTGATTATTGTCGCACGCAAAATGTCATTATGGTCTTATTTATTGATGAATTTCATCGTATACCCATGTTATCTCCAACAGCCGTCGAGGCATTAAAACCAATCCTTGAAATCAGCATCAAACGGATTCCGTATCGTAGGGGCAACAACATTCGAAGAATATGATGAACATATTGCACCAAACCGAGCCCTCGACCAACGTATGTTGCGTATAACGATGACAGAATTATCACGTGGGCCAGTAATCAGCATTTTGAAATCGAAGGCCGAACTATATAAGTTGACGGACTATGCAGAAGATGATATATATGAGACCATTTATAATACATCAAAAGAAATTTTGATTTCCAACTCCCAACCTCGTGCATCTATTGACATTTTTAATGCAATGATTGGTACAGTCACAAAAGATGAATATATGAAAGACGGTGAGTTAGTACGTGAATATGCAACACCAACAGAACTCGGCATACAAGGTGAAAAAATATTATGTCGTCACATCTTAAATGATGTCATTCAACGGTCATACGGTATAGATATTGATAATAAAGTACGTGTGAATGACATTCGTACCGCTTTAAATGCGCGCATTTATAATCAAGAGTTTGCCGTCAACAAAGTAATGGGGCACCTAGAGATGATTCTCGCAGGATTCAACGACCCTACACGTCCAAAATGTTCATTATTATTCACAGGGCCAACAGGTACCGGTAAAACCGAATTAACAAAAGTAGTGGCCGAAACAATGGGATTACCGTTTAGACGATTCGATATGTCACGATACCCATCCGATGATGATGCTCGTCGATTTGCGGATGACCTGTCACAAGCAGCATGGTCATCACCAAACGGTTTATTGCTAATCGATGAAATTGAAAAGAGTGGGCCAGCCGTTATCAATAATTTACTACAGGTATTAGACGACGCTCGTTTGACAGCTGCCAATAACCCAAATCGTGTGATTTCATTTACAGGGAATATCATATTCATGACAACCAACGTGGCACGTGAAGTCTACAAACATATGAAACAATTCGACGGGGATAACCCTACCAATATAGACACAGACTTGATTTATAAAGCACTTGCGGATGATGATAAGTTTGCAAGTGAAGTATTGGGTCGTATTGACGGAATTGTGCCGTTCCTAGGACTACCGGAAGATGCATTAACGCGTATTGTCCAACGTGAATTGGATAAAAATATTGACATTATCACAACCGATAAGCGAAAAGTATTAGTATCCGATGATATCATACCATATATAGTTGTTGACCGGACAAGTCAGGACAATGAACGAGGTGGTGCGCGTGATGCTAAGCGTAATGTCAAATCAATTGTATTACAAGAGATTGCCAAGTACCTAGCAAACGAACCGGAAGAAGTTCCTATTATCATTCATTTGGTTGGAGAAGCCCGCTTTAAATACCAAGACAACTCTGACCCATTAAACGCACATGTGGCATTAACAGAATGTCACCCACAATGGACCATTGATTCATGGATGGCACACCTCAGAAATCAATTAAAAATCAATCTAATAGACGCTGGAATCTATGTACCAAATCATGGACAAGTGAACAATTTATCCAACACATCTATCCACAAATCCAACGCGGTATACGAAAATTTAAGACATTTGTCGATGATGACAGGATTTGGATTGACCAAGCATAAAAATACCAAAAAAGACCTATACTCATAGGTCTTTTATTCATCTTCAAATTGGACGCCCAAATCTTTGGCTTTGTTATAAAGATTTTTAAGAACACGATTAACGTTGCGTTCTAATTCATCATACGCCTCATCCATGCGGATAAGTTCGTTCTCTTTAGATTCAGCTAATGCATCTAACTCTTGTACTTGTGATTCTAACTGAGATAATTCTGCTCGAAGATTGTCACGTTCAGCATAAGCCGACGTCAATTCATCATTGTGTTTAGAATCACGTTCACGTAACGTTTCGACTTCAGCTCTAAGAGAATCAACTTCCTTATCCAACTCTTGTTTATGTTCAAGAACAATATGAAGTTGCTCTTCCATATCACCCATAACGTTCGAAAAGTCAACTAGACGTTGGTCAACAACGTCACCCTTTTGTAACGCTTCATTGAGTTGTCCATTTTCATGGCTAAGATGGGTAACTTGTTCTTTTAATTCATCATTAGCCTCTTCTAAATCATCAGTGATTTGTAATGTAGATGCCAAGTCAGCCGCATATGCGTTGATGACATCATGAGAATCTTCCGCATTGGTAACTTCTGGCCACTTCGAACGCTTCGCGTCCTTAATGGTTAATACTTCGAGTTCAAACGGTTCACCCTTCATTGCGTCTTCTGGTTTCATACCCAACGAAGTGAGGTTTTGTAATGTAGTCATAATTCATCCTTTCTATACAACAGCTAACGAGAGTGGAACCTCAAGGTCCAATCGGTCAGCTAAACCAGACTCTTTAAGGTCAGTTATGAAACTGTTCCACATAGAAGCAGTGAGTCCAGCTTCAGTCATTTCATCTTGCTCAACCGGTACTGTTTCTTCATTTTTTGGTTGGGGATTATCAATAGGTTCACTCAAGTGTTCACCAGAACCATCACCCTGCAATGTCGGTAATGTGGGTAACGGCTCAATATCTGACAATTCAGGTAATGACTCAAGAGTTTCACCATCCGGTTCCGCCAAAATTGGAATTTCTACAGATGGTTGTGGGTCATTTTGTCGCACATTCTCTAAAACATGCTCCAACTCCTGTTGAGCTTTATATAAAGCGTCCATTGATGATACAGATTTCACCTCGTGACGAATTTCAGCAGGATTATCATCCACCAAAACATCTGATGCACCGGTAGGCTGTAAATGGCGTAAAATATCCATATGATTTTCACGCACTCGACGATGTAATTCACTAGCAACCAATTGAATATCAGTAACTTCAAAAGGTCTATGTGGGCTCAAGATTTCAATAGTATGTCGAATTGCATGGCGCACAACATCTTCCGCATTATAATTATAGAAATGTTGAATGACATCCAAAGCTCTATCATCGAGTTCACCATTAATCTGCGCACCACCATCCAATGGTGATACCGTTAATGGAATATGATTAGTGACATAAGAATCATAATCATTAGCCAATCGTTCAGCTTCTAAATCGTTCGTATCATTAAGTATTTTTGAAAATGCTGATTCAACCACCGAAATTGGTACATCGCGGCCGTCAGCTATATATAGCCATAAATCACTATTTTGTTTTAATTTTTGTGAAATGGCATAAGTTCTTAAATCCATATTCAATCCTTTCTGGTTTCTATAACCCTATTATATCACTTTTGTATAATAGCGTCAAGAGTGAAAAGGTGGGATTACCCACCTATTCTTGCGATAATTGTTCATGTGTTTCTTTGATACTATCGCTAATACTCTTATATGGTGTATATGCCGAATCATTGATTGGTGTTGATAAAATACGAGCCATACCATACAATTCAGTGTATTTCTGTAGTCGTGCTTGATTCACAGCATTAACCGCACTGGCAATGTTAGCATCCATTTCGATAACACCTACCATATCCGTAACTAATCGTTTATCAAACTTCGATAACGTTTCGCTACTGCCTGAGCTATACTCAGTATCTGTAATGGTGTTACCGCCAATCGTAATGGCATTAGAAACAGGAATAACAGTTTCAATCTGTTTCATTGGTTCGCTTGTTACAATATCGGTTGTAGAGTCATCTTTGACACCATCCAACAACAATTTGCTCTTAGCATATTCATTCATTTGTTCAGGAGTAACCTTCACTTCAGTACCCATAGATTGTAAGCGTTCATATTCTAGCTTATATGTATTGAGTACCGAATTAAGTTTTCCTCAGCTTTTTGAATATTCTTTTGTGTAGCACTACTACTCATCATACTTGATAATGCCGATAAATGCACAGTTCCATCGTAAAGTGGACTCTCAGATTGTTGGGATGATAAAGTCAGATTTAATGGTTTATCCATATTATTTTCGCCCTTGGCATTAATATATAAATCTAACAAACCACCGGTGTTATCAGTCCTTGACATATCTAATTCAACAACTAACAACCGTTGATTACTATCAAATGCAACAATTTGATATCTGAAAAAGATTTCATCTGGTTTCGAAATACTTTGTCGTGGAACGAGTCGAACATCATAAGCATCGGTAGTGGATGCAACCCCAGAACCAGAAGAACCATAAATATTAAACACCATAATGTGTTTATTACCTTTATGACTAGAGAGTAACGGACTAACAGTGAATCGCCCCGATGGGAAAACCTGTTTTTGTACAAGAACCAATTCATTCGAACGAAACTGCTGCTTGGCTTCTTGAACCATAGTATATGCTCGCGGAACAATACCTATCATAACACAGATAGCAATCAACCATAATCGGAATATTAATCGTGTCGGGTAACGAAACGGCGACATAATGAGGTATAAGATACCTTTCTTATCCAAATATTGTTTAAAATTTTGCCAATTTTGAACAACTTTTTCATCCCAGAATCGATACCAAGAAAAGGGCTCCTTCACCTCAGCAACAATAGATACATCCTTATGAATGAGAGATTTCTTATTTTTTTTCTGTTTTTTACTCATATTCACCCTCCTCATAGTTCATTGACTCGTGAGGGCCACCTTCGAGACCCATCGTTGCTAACAAGATGTCAACAGGGTATTCTGCAGGTCTGATAATACGAGCTGTTCCGTGCAACGCCTTAATACACCGCTTGACATTTTTAGGTTTAACCTTAAGAATGAGATATTGTTGCACACTTCGACCGATTTCGCTGGTACCCGCACGCATTAACATATCCTTCCTACGGTCACTCATTCGTTGCAAATCATCGCCCTCAAAACTCTCAGTCCGGTCTAACGCTTCCTTGAGTGCAACCATACCAGTATCACTATCATGTTTAACCGCAATATCCAGACCTTCGCCACCTTCCATAACGTTAAACAATTGTTTTACGGAAATAGCTTGTGCATGATAATCTTCAGGTGTTGACCATCTACTAATATTTGAAGTGGCAACATAAACAAGGGCATAATTACCTGACATCAATTTGACAGCATATTGATTAATATCCTCATCCTTCTCAACACTTCGTATACCATGACCAATAGTATTACCAGTCGCTTGGCTTGACACAACCATTTTAATCGGTTTCTTAAATACAATACCAAAGATTGATGTCGCCATTGACCGACCTGTTGGTGTAGTCCCTACCAAAATAGATACAAGGGCAATATAACCAAGAATAGCGAACCAGTTATATTTAAATAGTGGGGTAAAGAATAGCAATACACCAACCCCAACTGAACCCGCATAAACTGCAACATCACGATATGTAATGTTACCAAACATTGGTGTATTACCAAAATTGGATTGTTGTGTAATTTTCATCTATTCCACCTCTCTAACTGTCCCATATTGATAAACGGTTGAAAGGTCATAAACGAACTCAGTACCAGGAAGGGGTGTTTCCCAATCCAACGGTGCACCCCATCTATAGAGTCTTCGGCCTGATTCCGATTCATAAATAGTGATAAAACTTTGCAAGTCACCCGCCTCAAACCATTCTTTCAAGACACCTATGGTGACATTGCTCTTCTGGGATAAATCCTTAATAGTATATAAGGGTTCACCCCATGTCGTGAAATATCGCATACGTTCTCCTTTACTTTGTTTAATCATCCGTCGCGAAATTACGGACCAAATCATCAACTTTGATTGATAATCAACTAGTTGTCCAACTAAACCAACTAATTCATCATGAGATAATTGGGAATATGGTGATTGAGTTTCAACTTCCACAACCTTAGGCGCACCAACAGGTGTTACACGGAAACACATACGTTCATTATCAAATACTAATGAGCTACCAGACTCAGAAACCGGCGCATTACTCATGACATTAACCAATTTAGATTGGTCGACATATTTCATCCATTGTGGTGGTTGAACAGGTGTCGATTCAGCTTGATTTAATTGCGCAACAGTTTCATCAGCCTTAGTTTTTAACTGAGATTTAATTGCATCACTTAAGTCATCCAACTCAATCGTATGACCAGCTTCATCAACAACTTTAGTTTCAATTTCAACTTCTTCATCACGTGATTGAATATCTGATTGAACTTGACGGAAATCATCTAAATCAGTATAAACGCATGGCAATGTGAAACGATTTTGTTGATATTTCTTTTCTGGCGCACCGTAAACTTCAATGATGATATCACGAACAGTATCAGGAGCGTTTGAGAATTTACCCCAGAATTTCACTGATGCATTTACATATGCAATACCATCAGAAATACGAATATCACCATAATTAATACCTCTAGGTGTATTTTGTATTTCCTCAATAAAAGCTTCCAAGTTAAAGTCGACAACTTCACTCATGATGTTTAACATAGAAAATAGATTATCTTTGTTTTTATTCATCAATGACAATGGGTCCAAGTCCATCATACTACCGCGACGATAGTGGTTAAGTTCTTGTATGAACGCTTTTGAATTATATCGATAATTCATATAATCATATTCATGCTCAATATGACAACGAACAAAGTAAACTGCAAATTCCAAAGCATGGTCCATGACCCACTTTTCGAAGTTCTTTTGTCCGAATAGACCTAGTTGTTTAGCTTTGTCTTCCATGCTATTAGATTTAACAAGGCATGGTAAGATACGTCGACTCAAGGCTGACGTTTCTTCAGTAATACGCGCAGGATGATTAGTCAAAACCAAGTGAAATCCTGCAGCATGGTTGCTTTTACGATTTTGGTATTTTTCTTCAGTAGCCATAAATCCGTCGGTAATCATAGTCTTAATCGTTGAAACATCCAAACCGTTGAAATCATGCATGTTACCATCTTTTGTTGGTAACCCAAACTCAGCTTCTAAATACACATTCATGCGTGCATTAACAATCTGTTCAGTGACAAATCGGTTATCACGACGAAAATGGGCATCAAAATCACCACTAATATTGCCAAATTCCTTACCAAACAACGCTTTCGTAAGTGCTAAAACCAACGTTGATTTACCCGAACCCGCAAATGCTGATGACATCATCAACATTTTAGATGCTGTAATATCATCAATACGTTTATTACGCAACGCCGCACCCATATACCATGAAAATCGTAGTTTGTCGGTTTCCTCAAAGAACACATCCAAGAAACGATTAACTAAACGAGTATCCATATCTAAGTAGTTGATAGGATTTGGATATGGGGTGCGCCCTGTAACATAATGTTTCGGGCGAATATCATCAGCAAAAGCCATAAACTGATTAGTTGATGGTAATGATGGTGTATGTAAAAAACTCAACTCTTTAGCAATATTAGCATATAAATCTTGACCATTTTCAATGTATTGATTCAATTCCATAGTAATTTGATTAATTGGTTTTAAATCTTTAGCCGCAAGTTCATTACTATCCAATGACTCTAAGTCTTGAATGTAGCTTGATACAACAGATGCCGCAAAGGCTTGCGCTAAAATTTGAAATTGGTGATGTGGAGTAAATGTGATGTTGTCACGCAAACCATTGAAATCCAAATCATGACGAACCTCGTCTTCACAGACAACTAATTCCGTAATCGGATTAATATAAGCTTCAACATATGGTTTACGAGCACTGTTAACAAAAATATTTCCATTGTTACGTGCAATCGAAATTTGAATAGACGCTGGTTTTTTGTCAAATCTCCGAACATTAACTATCTCCGCTTTAGGGAATAATTGTGATAATGTTTCATCAACAGGCACATGCTTTGACGCTTGTTGAATTAAATTGATAAATTCAGCAGTCGGATGAATTGAATGTTTATGTTCATAGCGACGTTTTTCTAAATTTTTAAGTTTTTCATATAGTTGCATAACTGTACCACCTTTATTATTTTTAGTTTAATATTTGTATATTTCAAGTATATCAGAAAGAAATCTAGATGTCAATGAGTCATCCAGACAGATTTAGAAATGTACGAAAAAGCAAAAAAAAAAGCCCTATTGGGCGAGGTGGTATTCAACTATACACTTTAAGTATAACGTATTCATAATCAAATGTCAACACTTTTTTGAAAATATTTCGTAAAATAGTGAAAAAAAAATACAAAAATTTGAAACAAATGGTAGGATAATGTACAGAAAATACTCAAATAGTGACCGCAATGCAAAATAAAATAAGAAAAAGTGAAGAATGGTGACAGAATGTAACTATCTGTAATGTTTGGTGAGAAATAGTGATGAATTGTGGAATTTATGCGAACATAGATGATACAATTGTCAGAGCCTTTATACTAAAGATGATATAGACATTTCCCAAAGCATACGCTTTGGGAAATAATGGGCTTCGCCCAAACCCCCATCTTTCATGAAATTTTGCAATTTCAATAACATAAACAATTTTTTAGATATTATATAGGAGAAAAGGTGACGGTGGAGTGTGTTTTCTGTATGTAGTTCATAATCCGAAACAACAATTTTTAAAGAAATTTATTTAGAAATGGTGGGAAGAGCATAAGGGAAATATATCACATAAGTGTCAATGAAATAAATCCAGAATCTTATAAAACAACGGTTTTTGTACCACACAAACATGTGTTTATACTCAAATGGAGCATTAGATATATCATGTTGAATTTTTTCATCTATTATGGTATAGTTGAGATATAGTTACTATATATCATGAAAGGATATACTATGAATGAAAAAATAACATTATTGGCAAATCTGTTAAATGAAAGTCTTTCTATGGTTGGATTACCAGAAATGTCTCACAAAAAAACACAAGTATTTGTCAAAATGAACAACATGCTCAAAAAGTTTACAACCGAACAGCTTGTACTCCTAGCCGATGACTATGGATTATTGTTACCCGCATTGGTATTAAGTGATATCAATGTTGATTATGCCAAATTGTTACAAAACAAAAATCAAGTTGATGTTAATGGATTTATTGTTTATACCGATATCGTATTTCTACGGATGTCCGAAAATAATAAAAACATAATGCTACATATAACGAATTATGACAGCAAGCTACCACCAAAAGAAATTCGTCGATTGTTCATACAAGATACATTGGAAACGTTTATCAACACTCGAGAGATACCCGCTGATGAAATTGTCCAATCACTAGTTTCAAAATATCAACAATAATAGACTAAATAGTCTATTTTTTTTTGTTTATAATATTACTAATATGCATAAACATTCACAGTATCAACCATTTTGATTCGTGCGAGAAATCATGACATATCAAAAATTGGATTAAAAAAATTGGATTTTTGTGAGAGCGTTTACAAAATGAGGTTTATCAAGGGATTTCGAAATTCGGGTTTAAAAATGAAAAAAATCTGAAAAAAATTTTCAAGGACCTGATTTTTAAAAATTTTTTATTTTTTTATATAAATTTTAACAGTTTGTTGGAAAATCCATATATACCAAGGGTTTAAACCTTATCAAATTAATCCAATTTTTAATCCAATTTTATCCAAATTGGTCAAAAGCTCACCAAAAACAAAATGATAGCGGTTACATCAATGGATTGCATACGCCGTTATTGATTTTTGCATAAATATTCAATACGTGAGCGCCAAATTGTATATTTATCACAACATGACCGTTAACATGATATGTTTAAAAACGTATTGTTGACTAACGTTGTCTTATTTGATACAATAGATACAAGACGAAGTGATTTTAAACATACGTTTAAAACCACAAAAATGGGCAACGCCCATACCCAAAACATTTTTGAAATAAAGTTATTTTTCTAAGATAAACAAATGAAATTACATTTCATTTTGTTGAATGGGCTTTGCCCAAACCCAAACATTTTTTTGAAAATAAATTTTATTTTTCTAAGATAAACAAATGAAATTACATTTCATTTTTGTTGAATGGGCTTTGCCCAAACCCAAACATTTTTTGAAAAATATTTTTAAATAAGAAAGGATTAAGCAGTATTCTACTTATCGGAAACAGAGACTATATGGTCAAAACAAATGATGAGTATTCACTTATCGGAAACCGAAGCCTATAACGGTGGAAAACTGACGGTACAATATTATGATTTTATTTTGGAAAACAATTAGATTCATCATTCGATGGTCTATTATCATTAGCATTGTAGCAATTTTTGGTATTATCGGAATTGTATTCTTCATTGCTGGCGCAGGTGTAATCGCAGCATCTGATGGATTCACAGAAGAAATTTACAAGACTGGTAGACGTACACCAACAGTCTACAAGCGAGACCCAGCTACTGGTGAAATTTATGTTTCACACGGTAGATAATCAATGAAGAGAAATTACACGAAGAGGTAAACAAATGCAAACATTAATTAAAGAATTTAACAAGCAAACAGCTGATGTTAAGGGCGATGAAACATTTATCTTCGCCTTTGACAACCCTCACCAATCACGTGGCACAGGTGTAGTCACATACGGAAACACCGAACAACAAGCACGATTACTGGCAGGCATTATCGATGGATTGTCACAAGAAGACAAAGAATTACTCTATTCATACCTCGTGGTAGATGATTCTGAGACATATATTGCTACAGCTATGTCATACATTGATGCTGTAGCCAAAGAATAAGACAGATGAAAATCTGTCTTAATATTTTTATTGATAGAAAACTTTTCCCCTTTTAATAGGAAGAAAGTTAATCGAGGTAAAAAATGACAAACACTATACATATAAAAATACATTTTGAAGATAATGACCAATTGCAACATTTTATCGATGATATGGATGCTGCTGAGAAACTAACACCTATTGGTGATTGGCCACCATCGTGGTTAGGTAATATTGCACAATATATAGGATATGATGACATTGATAATTACGAAGAATATAGTGGTTATGTTGTTAACTTATATAAAGAGAATAATTATGCTCATGTTGAATTGTATTCAAAATATGGCAGTAATTATCAACCTATCGTTGAATTAGCACACAAATATAATGGTCGAATCATCGACGAAGTTTAAATAGATACAAGGTCAAAAAAAGGCCTTGTATTTTTGATATACATATGATATAATTAAGTTATAATTAACCATTGGAGGTAAAATATGGGAAAATTAATCACATTCGAAGGGATTGATGGTTCAGGAAAAACCAGTATCATTGAAGGTGTGAAAGAGCAATTAACATCAAAAGGTTATTCAGTAATTACATTACAAGAACCTGGGTGGAACTGTAATGGGAGAAACAATCCGAGATTTGATTAAATCTGACATCCAACGACATGAAACAACCGATATGTTTTTATTCTTTGCATCACGCAATGATATGGTACGACACGCATTATACCCTGCTATTGGTATCTATGATTTCGTATTGTTAGATAGATATGTAGATTCGACTGTAGCATATCAAGGATATGGGCTCGGCCGAGATATCGCATTTATTGACACAATTAATCGACAATTTTTAAAGACTGTACGTATTGACAAGACTATTTATGTAGATGTCGACTTAGACGTTGCATCTCAACGTAGAAAATTACGTGGTGAACGACCTGACAAATATGAAGATGACGCATTTTTAGAACGAGTTAAAGACGGATATGAACAAATCATAAAAACAAATCCAGATAGATTTTTCATTGTCGAAAACAACGATAATTTATCTGATAGTATTAATTTAGTAACAAAAGCAATTCTGAATGTTGGAACAACCGACATAACAAGACAAAAATTGCAGGAACATGAAGGAAAAGAACTAGTCTTACGAGCAACAGCTGTACGACCTGGTCGACGTCAAGAAGATACGCCAACATTATTATTAAAAGATGTTCACCGAAAATACAGTAGTAATATTATCTGTGACCATGCATGGGTAGATTACACTCGAGAAGTGGTAAAAGCTGGAACAATTGCACCAGGAGATGGTATCGAGTTTAAAGCAACTATAAAACGATATAAAAAATATAATCATGGTGAATATGTTGAAGAAATTGGATTGTCTGAAATTAAAGATGTAAAAGTGGTCAAACCAACCAAATTACCAGAAACAGATGACAACGATGAATGGGTTCGTAATGACTTGGCATATATCAATAATGTGACCGACGAAACATTATTCAATGAATTATTATCACGATATGTTAGATTTATCACGGCAATGTTGTATAAATATTATAATACTGACAAATAGGTGATATTATGACAGAAACATTTATATTTAACTTATCACGTAAAACACGGCCAAACACATTACGAGCAGGAAATCAGATGATATCTGCAAATGATAGAATGCATCATCATGTAAAAGCCCAAATCACCAGTTATTTACGAAGACAACCACATGAGTTATATGTGAACACATTCGATGATATGCCACGATTTAACACCGAAAATCCTTGTATTGTGACAATTAATGTTAAACCACCAACAAGACGACGAATGGATGCTCCGAATTGGTACCCAACAGTCAAAGCCTTAGTTGATGGATTTGTAGATGTAGGTTATTTGAGTGATGATAATAATAGTATTATCAAAGAAACTCGATTCAAATCTACAGACTTGTCTCATACAGGTGAGTATATATTGGAATTAACCTTTGAGGAGGTGAGTGATGCCTAATTTAGAATATGAAAAGCGCCACCCAAATAAAATGGTATGTGGATTAGATGAGGTTGGTCGAGGTTCATTAGCGGGCCCATTGGTTACCGCTGGAGTCATATTGCCAACAGACTTTGATGAAAGCATTTTATCAGACGTTAATGATTCTAAACAAATACCTAAAATCGAACATGAGCGATTGACAAAGTTGATTTATCAAAACGCAGTTGAAGTGAGAGTTGATATCACACCAGCCAAGATAATTGATGAAATAGGTATCAATCCATCTATAAAACGTTCGATGTTAAATGTTGTAAACTCGTTTACCAACACGCCGGAACATTTGTTAGTAGATGGGTCTTCATGGCAAGTATTAGACACAACCATCAGTCAAGAGACAATTGAAAAAGGTGATACGAAATCATTATCCATAGCATGTGCATCATTGGTTGCCAAATATATTCATGACCGAATCATGCTAGAACTCGATGATAAGTACCCTGAATTTGGTTTCAAAAATAATACTGGGTATGGAACAAAACAACATAAAGATGCGCTAACAGCTTATGGTTATACACCAGAGCATCGAATGTGTTATAAACCACTAAGTAATGGTAGTTATAAAAAATATAAAGGAGGTAATAATGGTTAAAATTATTATTGTCCGACCACCCTTGCAACAATCGTCAATTAATGTACTTAAACCATGGGCACCAATACATCAAGAAATTTACACAAATAGTGAATTATTAGCCAAAATAAGACCCAACACCAAAAAGGTAGAAGAACCATCAATTGACCAATTAAAACGGGCACAAGAGATACATGAAGTTGTTTTCGTATATCCGAGTATTGAGAGACTCAAACGTGAAGCGCAATTATTATCTGAGTTACCAGGTGAAAAAAAAGTTATTGTTGATGGGAGACGAGTAAATGTCGAAGATTATTTATCTAAAATACCAATTCCCGACAATCTTTTAACAACACCAAATGGTGCCACATTGAGAATATATCAACAACAGTTGGTGGATTTTATTTTGGAACGAAAACGTGTTGGTTTATTCGTTGATATGGGATTAGGTAAGACATTAGCCACCCTAGCAGCAGTTAATGAGTTGTTTCAAACAAAAAAATTGAACCCAACAAAACCAGTATTAGTTGTTGCGCCAAAAATGGTAGCACTCGATACATGGTCACGCGAAGTTGACAAATGGGGATATGACATGAATGTGCTCATAAATATTGGTTTGACAAAGCCGAAACGTCGTAAATTATTTGATGAGATGAGGTCAATCACCAAACCAACGATTGTGACTACAAACCCCGAGCAATTGAAAAGTATAATTGAAGAATTCCAATACGAAAACCCATTTGAATTGATAGTTGTTGATGAATTATCCTTATTTAAATCAGCACAATCACAACGATTCGAACATTTACAAGCGTTAACGGAAAATTTATCATACTTTATAGGATTAACTGGGACACCCGCACCAAACTCATTATTAGATGTCTGGTCACAATTAGTCGTTATCAATCCAGACGTAAAATATGATTTAGGGCATACGTTCTATCAATATCGGTCACACTTCTTCTCACCTGATGTCACAAACCCGAAAACTGGTGTGGTCTTTTCATGGAAAATCAATAAAGGTGCGGAAGATGTTATATACAAAAAAATAGAACCTTATGTTGTATCACTGAGAGGTAATAATTTAGTTGATATTCCAAGTGTCAACTATGTCAACGAATTTGTAACAATGGATACACGGTCAAAAGATATTTATGATTATTTTGACAAAGAAATCAGGAAACAACTCAAAGACTTAGACTCAGGAGAGTCAATATCGGTAAATACCGAGGCAAACACAGTTACTGTTGCCAATTCTGCCATTCTCAAATCCAAACTATTGCAACTTGCAACAGGGGCAATGTATGATGAAACATCGGAAACAGGTGTTAGAAAGTCCTATACCGTATTTCATGATAAAAAAATAGAAAAACTAAAGGAGATAATAGAAACATCTACATCACCAATTTTAGTATTTTATAATTACATATCGGATTTGGAACGCATTCAAAATGCTATCAAAGGTACAACATTATTAGACACAAAATCACCAACTGTAAATCAAACCATTAAAAAATGGAATGAAGGTAAGATTCCAGTGCTATTAGCTAATCCAAAATCAACAGGTCATGGTCTTAACCTGCAAGAAGGTGGACATATCATTATCTGGTTCTCATTAACATGGAATAATGAAGTCTATCGTCAAGCAAACAAGAGGTTACACCGACCAGGGCAAACACACGCAGTAAACATCATTCACATCGTCACAAAAGATACAGCGGATGAAGAAATACGTCCTCGTATTGATAATAAAGAAGACGGTCAACAAGAATTACTAGAAAACTTAGAAGCAAAGTAAACGAAAGGTAAACCAAATGAATCAAGAATTACACGACATCAAAGAGATGTTACCAACATTAGAAGCTATTTTAACAGAAGAAACAAAGAAGACAACCCAATTATCACAACAACTCGTGGATATTGGTGAGACATCACTAGCTACAACACAAACCACTAAGGGTATCGAAGAACAATTGAAAACAGATGGAGAACGATTAGACAATTACATTCAAGGACAACAACAAGTCATTGACAGTTTAACCGGACTACTTAATCGATTTGATACTGAAGACTCAGCTACTGAGGAATTGACAAAGTTAAAAGATGAATTCGTGCAAATTAGATAGCATTGTTAGTCTTCATGCTGCCGATAAAGAAGCAATTGTTGCCAAAATCGCAGAAGTATATGTGGATTATACATCACAAGTCGAACATTTATCGACATCTATTAATAAATTGACTACACTGTTAGAAGACCCTTCATATCAAAATCGAGTAGAACAATTAGCACGTGAACTAGGTGCATTCAAGACACACTTGACTGAACTACAAAACAGCTATGAAGAAAAAGCTAATGAGCAATCCGACCGAGTAAATCAATTATTGGAGTCATTAGTCCAAACTAGTACAGAATATCAAACACTCATTGAAGAAACAACAAATAGTCGTCAATTAGTTAGCAAAGTAGCCACTCGTATGCAGTTAATCGAAGACCGTTTAGATGCCCTATTAGCAATTAGCACAGGAAATGCAGAAGGGAGTGAGGCATAATGACAAACATTAAAGAATTAACAACCCAAACCATTGCCTTACAACACCAGAATCGATTATTAGAAAAGAAAGTTGACGTAGTAGGTGTCATCGCTACTAAAGTTGACCAAAAAATGACGCAATTAAGTGATAAGATGTCTAACAACATTGATAAATTACAACAGTTAGACATGGAGAAATTGACAACAGATTCTGAAACATTAACGTCATTGGTTGGTCAAGTATCAGAAAAACGTCAAGAATCATTGGAGATGTTAGGGTCATTAGCTGAGCGCGTTGAAGATATTGATGACGTTTTAATTGAATCAAAAGAGCTCGCAATTGGAGAGTTGAATCAGCAAGCGCTTGTTCACAAAGACCAAGTGCAAAATATTTCAGAACGTGTCATGGTTATCCAACAAGGTGTCGAAAAGCATAAAGAGGATACTAAATTAGACAGTGTCGAATATGAAATTCAAAACATAAATGAAGAAGTTCAAAAATTCTCAACAATTACAGAAAAATCTGTAACACGAGTTGACCATATTCTAAACACTGTTGAAAAACACTTTAAAACAATTGAATGAAGACCATCAATATTTCCGAAACATGCAGGAAGAGTCTGAGAGTCTAATGACAACTATTGGGGCAGACAATGGAACGCATTGATGACAAGGTTTGTCGAGTATCTCCTTTATATACAGCACCAAAACTTGAAGACATTGAAGAGTCATATCAAACATTGGCGCTAAGTACTGATATCGAAGCTGTCCTTGGAAAAGCTCTCGTGACAAATGAAGATGTAAATATTGAGCCACAAATGGAACCAGTTTCGACTGAATCATACCACGAAGAACTGACAGATACGATTGAGCAGGTGTTGGAACCCGTTGAAGATGTAAAACCTAAGAAAAAAGGATTTTTCGCAACGATTTTTGGAGGTAATTAATGACTAATCAAACTGATACATTATTATCTAGCATTTTAACGGCCGTTACAGGTATGGCTAAAACCTTGCACAAAGTAAGGGAAGAGCAAAAGCTATCTGCTGAACGCCTAGAAACGTTAGAAACAGAAACAGAACAATTATCCAAAGATATCGCAACATTGAACGATGCCCAAAATAAAAAGTTGGAAACAATTTCATCGAAAATTGAAACAACACATCAAGACTTAACGATTAGTACTCAACAGAATGCTGATAACATCAAACATACTGTTGATACACAATTAACAGGATTGATTAATGTCATTACCGATGATACAACTTCGGAAGATACTTATAATCTTTTGAAGGATGTAAATGATATTTTAAAAACTGAAGTCATCACTAGTCGAGATACAATTTTGACAAAATTAGATAATATGAATCAATTGGAGTTGTTGAGAACCTTAATTGAAGCATTATCTATGATGCAACAAGATATGACAACTTTGACAAATGCAATCAAAGATAACAATCAGGCATTTACTGATATTCGTGAAGCAAATTCATTAATGTCAGCTCGTTTAAATTCGGTTGATTTGCGTTTGGCATCATTCTCTGGTAAAGAAACAGACACTGATGATGATGTTGATGCATTAACGGATATCGTCCGTCTATTAGAAGAACAACAATAAGAGGGGTTGCACCCCTCTTTTTTTTGTGATATACTAGAGATAATCACTTATGTGAAAAACAATCAATAAAGGAAAAAAAAAAATGTCGGATACAATTATATTACTTTCTGATAGAGATAAGGTGCGTGAGCGTCCTGGTATGTTCATTGGTGACACATCTGAACTTGGGTTAGAAACCATTGTCCGCGAGGTTATAGACAATGCCTATGATGAATATCCAAATTATAGTAATCCAAACGACCCAATCAATGTAATACTACATGCTGATAATTCCATAACCGTGGAAGATTTCGGACGTGGTATATCACCATATGAGAGTAAAGCTAATCCCGGTCAACTGGAAGAACGATTAGCATTTACACGTATTGGTGCCGGTGGAAAAATGCGTGCCAATCGAAAGGCTAATAAATCACAGTTCTCCGCTGGATTAAACGGTACTGGAGCAGCTGCCACAAACTTTATGTCTGAATTCTTTGATGTAACAATTTATAAAGAAGATGGTATATACCATGATAGATACGAAAATGGTGGTAATCCTGTTGTTCAATTGGTTAAAGGACAATTGCCTAAAAAACCAAATAAAACAAAACGTACGGGAACAATTATTCATTTCAAACCAGATGCAAGTGTAATGCGTGTCACGCAAATTGATGTAGAATCTTTACATAGATATTTCAACAGAATGCAATATCTACATAAAGGTACAACATTAAACTTTGTAAATGAGAGAGATGATGAATCAAAAGTTTATCATTCCGAGAATGGTTTATTGGATTATTTGTCAATCATTGCAATGGATAATGGAAAAAATGATTTAGTAGGTAAACCTATTATTGTGCATGGTGAAGGGACCGATATCGTTCAGAATCAAACCGTTACCATGGCTTGTAATATTGCACTGGGCGTATCAAAACAAGACAAGGGAAGAGTTCTCTCATTTACAAACACAACGTATAACAAATTAGGAGGAACCCACGAAAAAGGGTTCTATAATGGGTGTTTGGAAATCATCAAACATTATTATCGCACATTTGAAACTGAGATAAATAGTCGCAACAAAACAAAGATACAATTGATAAACCAAACAAATAAAGGTGTAACAATTGACAAATTATTCAAAAAGCGACATGTTGCAAACAAGTTTTACGCCATCATTGATATGAAACATGATGACCCTGAGTTGCAACCACAAACCAAAGATGCCTTGGTATCAGCAGAAGTTACTACATTCGTATCAGAAATAGTTTACCGAACAGTTGTGCCACAATTGGATAAACAAATAGCTCTTGTTCATAGTATTATTGATGGAATTATCCAAGATTTATGGGAGCAGGCAAAAAACTCAGCTAGCAAGGTGAAAATTAATGAGCGAGATGCACGACTACAAACATCAAGCAAATTAGCCGCAGCCAAGACTAACAATCCTAAGGAAGCTGAAATATTCCTAGTAGAGGGTGATTCTGCCGCTGGTACAATTAAATCGAATCGAGACCCGAGATTCCAAGCTGTTTTAGCTTTACGTGGTAAGGTATTAAATGTTAAGAAATCAACTGTCGAAAAAGCCATCGCAAATACAGAAATATCAACGTTTTTCGCAGCCTTAGGTACAGGATTTGGGGATAATTTCGATATTAAAAAATTGAAATATGACAAAATTATCATCACAGCCGACCAGGACGTGGATGGTCTTCACATTCGGACACTAATTCTTACACTAATCGCAGAATATGCACCTGAACTATTGTTGAACGGTCATGTGTATTTCTTGGAAACACCATTATTCGTTAATGAGATGAAGAAGGGTGAAGATGTTTTTATATACGACAATGCTGCTCAAGAACAGTTTGTAACTAAAAATAGAAATCGAATAAAGAATGTCAATCGAAATAAAGGATTAGGAGAGTTAGAAAAAGAACAGGTTATTACAACAATTTTAACACCTGAAACACGACGTCTCATTCAATGTCAAGTTGAAGACATGGATAATTTCCGACAATTAGTTACTATTTTCATGAGTGATAACGTTGAGGCACGCAGACCATATTTTGAAGATGATGAGGAGTAGAAGAAAGAGATGACAAAAACACATATAACCAGTATCAACGTAGAAGATATATTTAAAGATAATTTCGTTGACTATGGTAAAGAAGTTATCAAAAATCGAGCTCTACCTGATATTCGTGATGGGCAAAAACCTGTACAACGTAATAGTCTATATGAATTCTTCGAGTCAAATGCTACGTCAAAAAGACAACCTGTAAAGATAGCACGTTTATCCGGGTCTATCATAGGTAAATGGCATCCTCATGGTGACAAAGCTGTAGAAGAAGCAATTGTAAAAATGTCGCAAGAGTGGAAGAATACCGTACCATTGATTTATATCAAGGGTAACAATGGCTCAATATATGGAGACCCGGCAGCAGCAGGTCGTTATATTGAAGGGCGTACAACACCAGCCGGTGATACACTTGGTGAATTGTTAGGCCCGGATATCGTTCCATATGAGTATAACTATGATGACAGTGAACAACTACCATCCATTCTCCCAGCCCAAATCCCTGTTTTATTATTGAATGGAGCAACTGGCATTGCAGTTGGACAGACATGTTACATACCCACACATAATGCCGCGGAAGTTATGGACACTGTTATCGCCTATATACGAAATCCTAAAATAAAAACAGAAGAATTGATGACCATATTAAAAGGTCCTGATTTCCCAACGGGTGGCGTAATCATTAATCAGGATGAATTGCTCCAAACATATGCAACAGGTAAGGGTAGAATTCGTGTACGTGGTGAGATGAATTATAACAAATCTGAACACGCATGGCACATCTTTGAAGTACCGTTTACAAAATCAGGGTCTGTAGAGAGCTTAATTGAAGATATAACTCTTGCGTCAATGGAAAATGTTGACAAAAAAGGTAATAAAAAACCTGCCAAAATACCCGGAATTGCACAAGTTGAAAACCACTCAGGTAAAAATGGTATTGATATCAAGGTCTCATTAAAAGCTGGTGTCGACCCCGAAGAGATTCGGAACCAATTATTTGCGAGAACGGGATTAGAAGATACATTACCATTTGAATTTAAAGCTTTAAATGGTAAGCGATTGAAACGGTATACGCTCAAAATGTATCTACGAGAATATGTGGAATATCAACAATCATTATTGATTGCCAAATATAAACGCAATAAGCTAGCAATTGAAAATCGAATCGAAATATTGACAGGACGCATCATATTACAGAACGTCATGAACGAAGTAATTGCTTGTGCCAAATTATCAAATGGAAAATCTCATTTGGAAACAATTCTAATGACAGGTGAGAAACCAAAAGGATTGAAACGCGAATATCACAAAACGGTTTCATCATTTAGATTCACAGAACGGCAAGCCAAAGATATTGCATCATTACCAATTCATAGAATTTCTAAAATGGATATGCAGGAAATTGTAGAAGAAGGTAATAAACTACAACGTGAATTGGCAAACACCATTTCTATGATTGAAAGTGATTTGAGACGAAAAAATGAAATCATCAAACATCACGAAATGACAAAATCAATATATAATGAACCACGTAGAACGCATATATGTAATGAAGCTTTTGCCAAAGCAAGCGCGATTGAAGTGGCAGAGACACCACTATATATCAGCAAAGATGAATATAATTATATTCGCATTTCAGAAAAACCATTTGAAGGTGCAACAATCACAACCAATAAATCAAGATTGGGTATACTATCACCCGATGGCAAAATGTGGAATATCCATTTGGAAAATACAAAGCCAACAACCGGTCGTGGTACATTAATAAATGAATTATTACCTGGTGTAGAACCTATTGGAATGCTAACTTTACCATCTGACAACACAGCTCTATTTGTTTATTCAAATGGTCATATTAAACAATCTAAAATATCTGACTATATGACAGCGACAAAAGCTAAAAGCGTAACATCTGGAAAGTTGAAGGACGGAGTAACTCTCGTTTATTGTACAGAAATACCTTCTGAATGTAAGTCAATTAAGATTGACAATAAAACATTCAAGGTGAGTGATATTCCCGTACAAGGTAAGAATGCAAACGGTGTAAAACGATTACAACCAAAAGACCATTATGATGTTCAGTTAGATTATGAACCAACTCAAGACATGAATGTGACGGAAGACGTTGAAGCACCAAATGCATGGTGTGTATTTAGCAAAGATGGAACATTGTCATTCGACTGGGACATGCTTGGAGCAAAACCCGATGGTTTATATGTAACCGACTATCAAAGTCTAATAACCGAAGAATTAGTGTTTGTCCATACGGATGGAACGGCAAAACGCGTTGATGGTTCACAATTTGAAGTCAAAACAAAAAGAACATCAATCAAAGCAGATAAAGATGGTATGACCATAATGTATCTGGCGCCTGTTAGTGAAACATTGGAAGCAACATTTGATACAAATACAATGAAACGTATTAATGTATCAGACATATCCAAACAAGGTAAAACTGGTGGTGGAGTAAGGGCCTTTTATCATCCAAAACACAAACTAGTATCTGTATGTGATGGTAAAAACTCAACACTACCAATTGTGACATTAGCTACACAACCAAAACCTGTATAAAAACCCGCCTTCACGTATACACGTGAAGGCAAATGGGTTTCACCCAAACCCAAAATTCAATGAACTAACAAATTACATTTGTTAGTATTGTCAATCGACTACATCGATTGACGTTAATGAGGTTCCCTCAAACACCATAATTTTTATGAAATAAAAAGAACTCCTAATTGGAAGAAAGAGGATAAAATATGAATAAAACAATCAAAAACGCATCACTTGGTGCAGCAATTATTTTGGCAGGTACAACCGGTGTAGCTAATACAGCGCATGCAAATGAACAAACAACACCAGATACAGCCGTGAAAGAAACATTTAAGCCTTTGCACACACCGGACAAAGAGATGGAACAGGCTGAACAAAACAAGACTGAAGCCGCTGCGGATGTAGCAAAAACCGAAAGTGAATTAAAACAAAATACTGACGCTCAAAAAGAAGCATCAGACCGTATCAATTCGGTTAAGCAAGACATTGAGATTTCTAAAAATGCAGAAAGAAATTGTATCTAGTAACGAGGCCAAAAAAGCTGACGTACAAAAAGAATTGACAGCTGCAACAGAACAGCAAAATAACACAGCCAATACCGCAACACATGCGAAAAATGCAGTAACTAATGCAGAAAAAGAAGTCTCAAAAGCAAAACATGATGTGGTAGACCAAGAAGCTGATGTCGATTCACAAGAAAAAATTGTGAAGGATATGAGCACGGAAGGGATTGCGAAATCAATTTCAGACCAAGAAAATGAACTGAAGACAGCCCAAGAAGCTGTAACAGAAAATAAAACTGCAATTACACAAGCACAAAAAGACGTTACACGCGCAGAAAATGCTGTTCGCGACTATAAACCACAAACCCGTACAACGTATGTTGACCCGTCACTTAAAGAATATGTTGATAACCACCCAACAAACGTTGCTGACTACAAATACAACAAAGATTACCGCAATCCGGCAATGGAAAATGTTGCATTTACTGGTACAAAAGTTGTAACAACTGAAATCACTAAAGAGCAATATGACCAATATCGTAAAACAGGTAAATTTGACTATGTAGTTGATAACCAAAAACTTGCGGAATCATTTGTTAAATTGCTTAATGAATTGCGTGAATTGAACGGTGTCAAAGGTAACATTAAAGCTGATTCTGAATTCATGGCATATGCTGAAGCACGTGCAAATGAAATGTCTAAAAACAATGTGTTAAGTCATAGCACAAACATTGAAAATAAACCAGGCGGAGCATTTGAAAACGCATATGGTTCATTTGGTCAAACACGCATTGAAAATGGTAAAACAATCATTTCAATGTATCAGCCAACAACTCATGATAGCTTTGCGTATGAATTACTCCTTGGTTGGTATTCAGACTACACAAATGCTACAGGTGCAAACTACGGACACCGTCGTGCTTTACTAGCACCAGTTGGTCAAAAATTTGGTATTGCCATCACAACAAAACCAGGTGCTCAAGGTAATGATTTTACAGCCCTTGAGATGCAATCATACGAACCAGAATATGAATATGAAGATGGGGAACGTTATGTACGCATGACGCCAGAAGTGAAAGAATTTGATAAGAATTACTATGGATTCAATGAAAAAGATACACTGAACCCGACATTCAATGGTAAGAAAATGAAATTCATCGCTGAACATACATTCTTGTTCACCGTGACTGAGATTGTAAATGACCAAACAGCTAATCTGAACGCTGCTTAGAACAAGAAAAATCAAAACGTGATGCGCTTGTTGCCGCTAAACCAGCACTTGAAAACAAAGTTGTAGTTGAAACAGCAAAACTAGAGAGTTTGAAAGAACAAGCTAAAGACATTACAACAGCAATTACTAGTGCAAAAGCAAACCTAGCAAATGCGAAAAACAAACTTGAACAACTCAAATCTGTACATGTTGCGAAGTTAGAAGCACTTGAAAATGCTACAAACAACTACGAAAACGCACAGAAAGCACATGACACCGCAACAGAACGTGTTACAGCGCTTGAAAATCAATTAGAACAATTGAATGCTGAAATCAAACGAGCACAAGAGTTGCAAGATAAATTACCTGAATTGCAGAAAACTTTAGCAACTGAAGAATCACATCAGGCAAACCTTATCGCAGAACAAGCAGACATTGAACATAAATTAGTCATCGCTCGTAACCATCATGTTGAATCTGTCGATATCTATAATCATGTGAAGTCATTCTATGATTTAGAGAAAGAGTTGAATGTATATTACGGCGACCAACACACATACTACGGAGTACCACTCGTAGCACCAACATCAGATGAATTACCTGAATTTGACTTAGCAACACTTCAAAAACCAGCTGAACCAGCTAAGCCAGCTGAACCGGCTGAACCAGCTAAACCATCTGAACCAGCTAAGCCAGCTAAGCCAGCTAAACCATCTGAACCAGCTAAACCAGCGAATAACGTGGTAATCAAACCAACAGTCACATTGACACCAATCAAACCAGTTGATGTACAAACACCAAATACGGTTTCAAGTCAAGTGAATGAAAAACCAGTAACAACATCAGTAACGCAACAAGAAAGCGAAGTACGTGAAATTGTACGTGATGACTATTTTGTAGCCAACACACAAAAACAATTACCAAATACAGGCTCAGAGTCAGGTATTCTAGCAAGTGTACTTGGTATGACTGGATTGTTAACTGGATTCGCACTAAAACGTACAAAACGTGAAAACTAATCACAAGAGAGCAATGCTCTCTTGTTTTTTTTTGACGTCATTTTTTTAGACTTGAAAATCACAAGCTAAAATGATATAATAGGGATATATTATCAGAAAGGACATAACATGTCAGACGTAAAATTACCAAAACGATACCTCAATGAGGATGAATACACACACTTAGAGGAAACTCTAAAATCAAATGAAATAGTACTATTAGCAGGAGATACATTGGATGGTATGACAGTTGATACTGCATATCAACTAGGATACCAACTATTGAGCACAAATGAAAATAAAATCCTATTTACTGACCGTGGTCCACTCATTTCCATGATAGACACAACCAATAATAATGGAATTTATATTTGCGCAAAGAAGGTAATGCATATTTGCTCGAAGTTATTATTCCAAATAACATTGACAAATCAACTCATATAACAAACATCTTGCAAACAATGGATAATTCATTAAATGCTGTTGACGTAAGTGATTTGGAAGTATATGACCTCACAGTAGTTTATGGGCATTTAGTTGTCAATCAAGTCATTAAACCATTAGCTCGTGCATTATTCCCTGATAATGAGCTAAAACAAAGTCATTTCGTAGATTTATATCTACCACGATTCCTGGCGAATGCTGCTCGTTACTATATTGGAGATTCCAGCTTATTAGAAGAAACCGTCAACTCAGAACCACATATTGTAAAAATTATGATGGAAGGTTCCGAGGAGTTCATCAAACATCCAAATGAAGAAAAAGGGGAAGAAAATGTTTAAAAACACAGGTAAAACCACTATGTTTGCCATGCTTATCGGATTCACACCCTTATTAGTGGCAACTATTGTATCAACATTGCATCCATCATATCCCGTCACTTTGTTATTCGTATACTTGAAACACGCAGTTATGATATATCTATCAATTTCATTGATTTTTATTTTATACAAATGGTATATAAAAATTGACACAAAAAACATAAAACATTGGTTATTATTTGGTGTGGTAGCTTTACTAGGTACCGCATATTTAGCAGCAACCACTGTTTCAACAAAACAATTGTTTTACCCAACGAATATGTTTGTTGCCAATGAATCACAAGAAATGGAAAAAGGGATAATTTATGTAACTTATCATGATGAATGTGAATATTGTAACGCTAGTTATAAAAATATGCTAAAAGCTACAACTATCTACGCAAATACACATTTCAAATCAATCAGGGTTGTGAATTTGAATAAAGATACAGTGCTCGCTAAACAATTGACTGAAAAATTAGACCACTATGGTTCTGTAGCTTATATGAAAGATGATGGAACATTACATGAAATAGCATATACAATTGGAGATAAAGATGGTAATCCACTTCCGAATAGTGCAAATGATATATATAATCGTATAGAAAAGGTGGTTTCTGAATGACATCGAATCTCAGTCAACCACTTGAAATCTATACGGATGGGTCAGCAAACCCAACACGCGCCGTTTGCGGATTTACAGCATATAGAAATCATCAGGTAATCAATGAAACCGTACGGACTATCGAAGCACAATCATCCAATGTTGCGGAAATGTTAGCTGTATTGTTGGCATTAACAACATATCCAGGATATCCATTGCGAATATATTCGGATTCAGAGTATGTGGTAAAAACAATCACAGGTATATATAAACCAAAAAAACACAAACTCTTATGGAATAATATTATAAAGATATTTACAGATTCTAACTCAACAATAGAATGGGTTAAAAGTCATGACAAAAATGAACGTAATAATCGAATTGATAAATTAGTACGGCACACATTGCGACAGAAAACCTAGAAAGGATAAAATATGTTAGGTAAAACTCATAAAGCATTTGGATTAGCCACATTGGCAACCAGTGGAATATTGTATAGTACAATAACGGGTAAAAATATAACCAATGCATTTGTACCACAATTTAATGAATTTGTGAATAAAGTATCAGAAACACAAACACTCGAAGAAGTTGTTGTTAACGGTTGGACATATGCACAACTACTAGAATACGATAGTATATCAGTTGGCTCATACATTATTACTATTGCACTAATGATAGGTGCAATCATGGGCGCTAGTTACCCTGATATAGACCAAAATACCCATCAAACATCGCGGTATCACACATAGTCTATGGGCTGTATTGTTATTGATAGCATTAACTGCTATTGTGGGGCATTATAACCCATTTGGATTTGTTTGGACACATGTCACCTTACTACCTTGGTTAATCGGTACCATTATTGGATATATGAGTCATTTAATCGCTGATGCATTTTCTACCAGTGGTATAGACTGGTTTTATCCATTAAATGGATATAAAAAATATCCAGGTGGTGCTGAAGTTGTCAAAGGAAACCGAACTATTTTCCAACCGATATATAAAGTCGGTCAAAAATTTTTCGGAATCCCTGGCTCCTTAATTTGGGGATTAATCGCACTTATAACTACTATATTATGGTTATTTACAATATAATATGAAAGGATACAATATGCTATCATTTAAAAAATTAGGATTAGCAGTCCTAACAACCGCTGCAATTGCTAATACATCAAGCACTGTTAAGGCCGATATTATTGATGTATCGATGAAAACAAGTCAAAATACTGTAATTCGTGTGAAAGATGAAATTAATCAATTACCAATTGAAAAAATTTCATTCATACCATCCAAACTTACAGATTATAAACTGCTATTACAAGAAAAACAGAAAAACATCTATAAGAAAATTAGTTCTGTTACCGATATTAACAAAGAATATCAACAGAAAGAATTTGAACGCTTAGCCCAAGAGGCCAAGAAGGCTGAAGAGGCTAAGAAGGCTGAAGAGGCCAAGAAGGCTGAAGAAGCTAAGAAAGCTGAAGAGGCCAAGAAAGCTGAAGAGGCCAAGAAAGCTGAAGAAGCAACCGGTTCAATCCAATATGGTTCTGATGGATTATTGGTTATGGACGGAACGGGTAGAGCTCAAGAAGCTGTCAACCGATTATTAGCCATTCCTGGTCATAGCAATGGTCAAGCATATCATAATAACGGTTTAGATGACCTCATTAATAGTCTAACTACCGCAGAAGCTTTATGGGTCATTCATCGTATTGAAGGTGCAGGTTTTGGGCAAACAGGAGACGGATATGCTGGAATTGACACACCAGCAAGCCATAGAAACTTCATCCAAAACCAAGTTAACAATCGATTTGGTGGAAGTATTCATAACTTGCTAAGACATTGGGGAACTTATAGTTATGGTGGATATTAAAGAAAGGACAAATATGTCAATCACATTACGACCTAGCGATGATTATATGGAACTAGAGTATGGAAATACTCATGAACTTGATAAATTGTTAAATGAGTGTTATCCATATGATGCAGATATCGAGGAGTACCCTGGGCGCATGGTAGACAATTATATTGGATACCATCCAGCTACTCAGTTTATTAAATTACAACATGACACCATTGTTCGTAAATCAGGAAAACGAAATTATCGTTACATTGTTATTTTAGAAAAACAACTTGATGACTGGACAAGTAACCAAATTGTCATACTCACTGATGACGCCAAATTTGTAAAGGCCGTACAAGATGAACTGGAATGAAATCAAACTAGCAAAACGAGAATCACGTCAATATATCTGGCAACATAAATCTATATTTGTATCATCACTATACCGAGTCGTTTCAACTATCGGTATGGTGATTGCACTTGGTGCATTAATGAACTCATTAGATTTTGATGCTCAACATTATGAATATGCAGCCAAAACAACAAATTATCTAGAATATATTGCAACCATTAGTTTTGCACTAATAGGTAGAATGATTGGGGACCAATCCTTAGATAAAAAAATATACCAACAGAAAATAATACCCATATGGCATTATTTTTATCGATATGCACGAACAGGACTATATGTAACAGTAGCATTTATAGGTATTGTTATTACAGTATCGCTAAACGCTCCCGACATCATTGGATATTTATGGTTAATCTTATTAATCACAACCTATATAGGTTCGAGAATGAGCACACTAGGTATTACAGATAATTATTTATCCACATTAGATACCCGCAAAGCCATACAGAACACACGCCCAAAAAACATGCGAGAGTGGAAAGAAATTATCCTATTTCATCTTCATTTCCTTTTTCATGACCTCATAAACATTGCCACATTTGGTTTGTATGGTATATGGTTAATTCCCTATAAACGAACAACAGAGCAAATACTATATACAAAGAAGCGTAGTGCATAACTACCTTCTTTTTATATAATTTGGTATAATAAAAGAGAAAGGAGAACGATATGAAATGAATAGTATTATCAGGTGTGGCAGGTGTTGGTAAATCAACATATATAAAAGAACATTATCCATCTGCAACAATTATATCATCAGACCAAATTGCACAAGAAATAGGAACCGCTGAAGATGGAATTGTAGTGCAAAATAATTCACCGGTCTTTACAGAGATGTATGAACGTGTAAAAAAGGAAATAAAGGATAAAAAAGAAACAATAGTTGTCGATGCTACAATGTTAACACGAAAACGTCGCAGTGTATTGTTAAATCAAGTTCGCCCAGATAAAACAGGTTATGAGGTTGAAGTTGTACAGCTTCATCAGCCACTGGATATATTATATGAACGCAATAAAAATAGACCCGAAAATCAATATGTTGGTGAGAAAAACATAAGAACCATGTACTTATCCATCCAGCCACCGAAAGTCGGACTAGATTGTGATAAATATACAATCATTTCACCACCATTATCAGCCTATAAAAATGAAATTGAAAAAGGTATTGATGAACCCCATCGGTCTACATATCACTTGGAAACACTTCGTGAACATATACAAATGACAGTCGATACAAGCACAGAACAATATGGTGCATCATCAGACATAACGACAATAGCCAAATATCATGACTTGGGCAAATCGATTTCCAGAGAACCAATGAATAAGGGTAAATTAGTTACTCGTCTTGGGTATAAATTATTTGGTGGATTAGATTCATATTTGAAACACCAAAACGTCTCCGCGATGTATTATAATATCGATAAAGGAAAACGTGCAGATATTGATATAACAGATGCAATTCTACATCATATGAATGCTCATAATAGTGAAATACTAGAAAATAATAAAGGTATAAAAAGAGAACAATGTTCACCACGCGCAATCGAAATGATGTATGCATTTCGCGAAATAGACTCAATATCTAAAATAACCGATGAATCAATCAATAATCTCTTTGCCCTTTGTGACAAAATTGATAAGCAAACAAAAGAATATCTAGTAAGTGACCAAGAAACTGACAATTTACTAATCAAGTATCTAGCAAATGATAATGTACGAGTTACTATAAATATAGATAATCCGGAAAACCCATTATTCACGTTCAAATATATCCACTCAGGTGTTGATTTTTCTGACCCAATAGTTCGTAATGCACGTGGTATCACTCTGAACAAAAACGGAGAAATTATCACAATAGGTTTCGAAAAATTCTTCAATTATAAACAATTAGAATATAATGAAGACAAAAGGGATAACGAATCAACACTACCAACTCATAACTATACAGAGGAGTTTAAAGAGAAATACACCCGCTTAGACCCTATGAGAATGTATAAAGTATATGAGAAAAGAGATGGGACATTTATTTCATTAGGAATGGACGGAGATGATTTTGTAGCGTCTACTTCATCACACACTGGAACACAATTTTCCAAAGATGCCATTGATTATTTCAATAATCATCCAAAATCGAAAGAAATAAAAGAATATTTAAAAAATAATAATCTATGTTTATTTTTTGAATATACATCACCAACAAATCAAATTGTCATACCATATGATAAAGACGAATACACTCTAATAGGTGCGCGTAAAAAAGATTTTAACGATACACGAATCATATACCTGTCAGATGAAGAGGTTAAACAATTAAGTCTAAAAGCACTACAACCTCAGTATATGAAGTTATCGGAGATAATGGACTATCAAAAAAATAATCAGACTACAGAAGGATATGTTGTACAAAACGAATATGGTAAATTGATAAAACTAAAAACAGACTATTGGTTTAATCAACATACAGAATTTGCTAGTTTGTTCTTTGGTGAACCATTTACAGAACGTAAAATAGATATCATATTAGATGCTATACATAATGATACTATTGATGATTATCTTGCATATGAAAACCAACGATTTTCATCGGATAAATATGTAAATGAATTCAAATATAAATGGGATGAAAAAAATTAGAAAAAAATATAAAGAAGAGATATCTCATTTACAAAACATACCACGCCATGAAATTTCCGAATTAGACATCGATAAAACATTGAAATCATTAATCTATAGAGATAGAAATGGTCAATCAGTTGATACAATAACGGAAAATATCACATTGAGTAAACAAATAGCCAAAGATATCATTGATGAAATAATGCCCAAAGAGGAATTAATTACTAGTGAAGAAATAGATAAAATATTAGAACAATTCACTATAGATGATATTATACAGCAATAAGACGGTCATTACCGTCTTTTAATATACATTAAGGAGAACATATTATGTTGAAATCCATGATTATACAAGGGAAAGGGAATCCCACACCATCACACACCATGACATTTGAAATGACTGATGGACAATTAAAAGTAATTGAATTTGATTCTGTTATTATTACCCGAAAAGATGATATTGTTCAATTAAGATACACACTAAAACAGCCAGTAGATTTCAAACCATGGCGGATTGCCAGTTTACTGAACGACCCTAAAGGTCTTCATACCTACACTGATATCAAATTTATCACTGACAGATTTTTTGTAGTATTTGCCGATAACATGATACAAGAGGCTCAGAATCGTTTGACCGCCACAAATAATGCTTGAAATAGCATAAGAAATGTGATATAATATAGATATCAAACTATAGTAAAGGATATCGCATGACAACTTATCACGTGGGTGGATTTAACCCAATTCATTATTGTAAAACTCTAAAAGATGCACTTGATAAAGCTAAAGCCGATGACATTGTAGAAATACATAAAAACATCAATGAGGCCGTCACAATCACAAAACCTATACAAATCAAAGGTAATGGACATACGTGGCGGGTTCCTCAAGGAAAGCTCGGAATAAAAGTAACAGCTAAAATATTGATATCAGATGTAAATTTCGAAGTAGAATCCCGAGCAAATGCACTTTCCATTGAGAAAGATAGTAGATTAACTAATATAACCATAAAATTGATTGGTCCATTAGTTGAAATTTACCCAAGCATACTAATAAATGGTGGAACCAAGCATGTCTTAAAAGATTGTATAATCACAAAATTATACACGGCTGAAAATACAGAGATAGAAGTATTGAATTGTTATTTCTATTCTTACTATGGGAATAACATTGAAACAACTAATCGAGATGAAACATCCTTAGTAAAAGGATATGCATATATCAAAGACAGTTATATATCAAGTTCAACATTCTATGATGTGGATATTCATAATTCCACAATCGGAAAATATGTACAAATTGAAAGTGCTGATTTGAGCCGATTATTGTTTTCAACGGAATTACCTGATAAACTGAAGACATACGTCTTGACACCGAAACGCTTACGTAAAGAACCAGAACACGGGCCATTATCAGAGAAGACAGAGAACGATTATCATATATACGCCACTGGAGATATTGCAGTTGAGCAATATACAGTAGCCACACCAGCACAAAAAACAACTGGTTTTTATTTCAATGGAGCAAATGTTAAGATAAACAACACGAATAACAATTCAAATGATATAACAAATTACGCAATACGCTCAAATATATCATTCACAAAAACAAACGATAAGAATTTTTGGAGCTTGGATGATACGAAGATACAATTGATACAGTCAGATGTCAATTCCAATTCATCATATGAGACTGCAATGAGTCAATTGAATAAGTTAGTTGGTTTAACAAATGTCAAAAACCAATTGCGTTCATTAATCAATTCGATACAATTAGGCCAAGCAAAAGGGTTCTCAAATCATATGATATTTGCTGGTGAACCAGGAACAGGTAAAACTACCGTTGCCAAAATTGTAGCACAAGCATTATTTGAGGTCGGTGCAATACCTGAGAACAAATGTACGTTCGCCACGGTTGACACATTAATCAAAGGTTATGTAGGTCAAACTGCCGAACATGTACGTGAAGTCCTAGATTCAGCTTTAGGTGGAGTACTTTTCATTGATGAAGCCTATCAACTAACCGTCAAAAAAGGTGCAAATACATTCAATGATGAAGCATTAACAGTTATCTTACGCTACATGGAAGACCACAGAGATAATCTAGTAGTAATCGCGGCAGGATATACAGCAGAAATGAGAGAGTTTTTAGCATCTAACGTCGGGTTCTCACGGCGATTCCAGTGGATAGAGTTTGATGATTACACACCGAAAGAAATGGCTCAAATATTTGAATTAATGCGTGAGTCAAATGATGACCAATATGCACCAGAAGTTAACCCCGCTAATATCGAAAAATTATTTGCTAAGGTTGTTGCTTTCAATTTACAACATCCGGATGTTAATGGACGTGTAACAAATGGTGGTAATGGAGGTCTTGTTCGAAACATATATCAACACATTACACAAGCTAAAAATGATAGATATATGATGCACGGTGGAGACCTGACAATACACAATATTGACATAACTAAAGGATTCGAAAAAGAAATACGACAATCAGCTGCCAAATTCGGAATCGGTCCTAAAACAGAATAGTATCACAGAAAGGAAACTGACTCAATATTTATATTGAGTCAGAAAAACTATGAAAGAGTTAATAAAACAAAGAATATTAGATGCTCTATCATGGTCACCAAAAGTTCTTGATGACTTAATTTTTGCGCGACCCAATCAGCTGCCAAATTCGGAATCGGTCCTAAAACAGAATAGTATCACAGAAAGGAAACTGACTCAATATTTATATTGAGTCAGAAAAACTATGAAAGAGTTAATAAAACAAAGAATATTAGATGCTCTATCATGGTCACCAAAAGTTCTTGATGACTTAATTTTTGCGCGACCAGATACAGCATTGCACGACCCGTTTCTATATACAAATATGGACAAACTCATCACAGAGTTGCATAATTTCAAAATAGAACAAGATAAGAACCCCGAAAAGTTATTAATTGTCGACACCGACTATGACACCGACGGGATTATGTCTGCAGCCGTATTAACTGCTGCACTAGCATGTTTTGGGATTAATCACCGTGTATATATACCAAGTATGGAGGATGGTTACGGTTTGAACGTAAAAGCCGTCAACGATATGCTCCAAACATACAATAACGTATCAATTATCCTTACCGCAGATAATGGTACAAATGCCTATGAGGGGATAGATTATGCTAATTCAGTAGGTATTCCGGTATTAGTAACAGACCATCACATTGGTTCATCAAAACCTGCCAATGCCAAAGTCATCGTAAATCCAAATGTACCAACGGACTTTTATCCATATAAAGGGAATGCGGGTGCAACAGTAGCATGGAAAACCATGATGGCATATGCAAAAAAATATGCACCTCAGCAAGAAAAAAACATTTATCGTTTGATTGTATTTGCCGGAATTGCAAATGTAGCAGATGTAATGCCGATTACCGATGAAAATCATTTCATGGTAAGAGAGGCCATTCATATTTTAAACGATATACAAAACAATAAGCCATTCCCAAAAACAAATATCCAAGTATATGATAATACCTTACAAGGTTTATATGATTTAATTCATAACATGCAAATGTTACGTGACCAAGAACGTCAAGCGAATGGTAAGAAAGCATCGCCACTTCCAAGAGATGAACAATTAATTGGATGGTATATTTCACCGTTGTTAAACGCTCCACGACGAGTCGTAGGTACACCAACATCAGCATTTAAAGGATTATTACACCCAGATGCATCAGTACGACAGGAACAAGTACGACAAATGATGCAACAGAACAAACGAAAATCAGAGTTGCGAGATGCGGCCATTGCATCTGTAGACCCAAATACACTTGGTGAGCACTCAAATGTCATTCAAATAGATGCACCTCATGGTATTGCTGGACTAGTTGCGGGGCAATTTGTAGGTAATACAAATAAAGCTACCATAGTCTTTGCATGTGGTAAAAAAACATCACAAATGATATGATAATTTCTGGAAGTGCGCGTTCAACAGAGTTAGCACCATTACCCGCAATCATTGCAGACATAGAAAAAGAACACCCGGGTATTGTTGTTGGGGGTGGGGGACACGCCCAAGCAGCCGGATATGCTATTAGATATGGAGACTTGGAGAAATTCAGAAAAGCGTTTGATATTTCAACAAGACGTATAATCGCTCGAGTGCTCGAAGAATTAGAATCACAAGTTGTAGAAGTACAGCCACAAAACAGAATGGTACTTGCTTTTCATGATGGTATCTCAGGTATTGATGGTTTACACTACAATATCTCACGAGATGCGGAGTTATCCAAACACGTAATGGAAGTACTTGACTTCTTTGATGAAATCAAACCATTCGGAAAAGGTTTTGAAGCAGAAACACAATTTACATTCATGCTCGACCCGATAGAGATACAGAAACATAATTACAACCCTGATTTCTGGAAAACATTTAAAGCAGAAATTGCAGGTGTAGAAGTCTTAACTTTCGATATTGAATTAGCACAAATGCTAAAAACACGAATATCAGAAGGGAATGATGGAATTATCGTATGTAAATGTGAACTCAAACGAAATGAATTTATGGGAAGGGTAAAACCTCAAATGGTTTTATCTTTACCATAAGAAAGGAATAATATAATGGACAAAAATGAAGAACAAATCTTAGTAATGAAACGGTCAGATTTAAACCCCGAATTTCAAGGGTTCTTAGACGTAGACAAATTCCCTTTCAATCCTGATATGGAAAAAATATACGTGAAACGTCGAGGTGACATGGAAGAAGACCCCACCTATAAACAATTAATATCGTATGCCGTTGTAAAAAATCAAAAAGATGAAATTTTGGTATATACTCGTTTAACAGGTGGTGGTGAAACCCGATTACACGGACAATCTTCTATTGGTGTTGGTGGTCACATGAATCCCGATGAAGATTTAGCAGGAACAGACTTATTATTAAATAATACACTGCGCGAAATAGAGGAAGAAATCGGAATCAAACCAAATCAAATCAAAGATTTAAAACTCATTGGTTTTGTAAATGATGATACAAACCCTGTAGGATTAGTCCACTTTGGATTAGTATATCAAATAGTTGTGGATGAATCAGATGTATGTGTACAAGAAACAGATACATTATCAGTTCAATTTGTTCAACCGACTGCACTATCATCATATAACCTTGAAACATGGTCAAAATTTATAGGTGAATCATATGGCTACTAAATTTATCGACCATTTGATGAAATATAGACGAACAATCGGTGTCATACTTGTACTAGTAGGTCTAGGTTTTCTCGCGATTAGACCATATCAACAGCACATGATGAAAAGCTTAGATAATGAAGTGAAAACGGAATTGAAAAGTCTGACACCTGAATCTGTCAAAGAAGCTGATGAAAACACGGACGCAAGTTATGATTACTCCGCTGTATCTGCAGTATCACTTGATTCAATACTTGCAGCAAAGAATTCAGAGGCTAAAGTACCCATGATTGGTGAGATTGCTATCCCAGAAATTGGACTAAATTTACCAATCGTAAAAGGTGTTACAAATGAAAATCTATTATATGGTGCGGCAACTATGAAACCAAACCAAAAAATGGGCATAGGCAACTATAGTCTAGCCAGTCATTACTCCGACGCATATGATGAGACACTTTTATTTGCCCCTTTAATCCGGTCTCAAGCAGGTATGAAAATCTATATCACAGACATGGAAAAAATATATACCTATACGATAACAAGTGTAACATTAGTAGACCCATCAGCAGTTGAAGTGTTGGATGAAACGGGTGAGAATATCATTACATTAGTTACTTGTAATGATTTGTCAGCTACAATGCGTAGAATTGTAAGAGGAAAACTGACAAATATTACGACCGTGAATAACGCATCTGAAGATGTTAAAAATGCATTTCAAGCAGAATTCAAAACATATTAAAAACCACTCATCAAGTGGTTTTTAATTATGATTTATTTTTCCGCAATATTGTGAATCATGTCATAGAAATCCTTTGACAAATCAGACACAGACTGCATAAATGCCTGAATTTCTTCAGTAGACAAATCACCTTGAGTCAATTTTTCGTTAGCTGTTTTTAACACTTCAGGCTCAACGGTATAAATAGTTGGCGATTTAGATACTTCATCCACTACAGGTGTAGTCATTGGTGGTATAATATCAATACCCTGAGGTTCTATTTGACCAATAGCATGACCACTTCGAGAATCCGTTGGAACTGGCTCAGATTGAACAGGTTCGTCAGGAGTGATTTCTAATTCAGGAGAAGTCGATTGAACAGGATTATTAGATGGTTCATGTTGTCTAGATTGGTCTTGAATTTGTCGTTTCATCGCTTCACGTTCCAACAGGCCATCATTATATTCTTCACGCCAAGATTCACGATTAGCGCGAGTCCCATCTAATCTATATGGGTTGGGCGCTTCAGCTTGGTCAAGTGGGAATAACTCAGTAGCTGTACCAAATGTCAAACCGAAATCTTCTCGTGTTATTTCATTACGAGAAAGTGCAATTAGCGCATCGTCTAAACCTTTTTGGTCAGGATTCCATGACATAACACGTGTATCGGCCACATCACCCAAAACTTCAACCGCCGTATGTATTCCTGTAGCTACTGATTTATTATATCTACCATCAGCGTCCATGGCGACAACCATATTTTTAACATCATAACGGTCAGTAATCTCAAGAACAGACTCTAAGAAGGCCTTAGCAACACCCGGAACCTGAGCCACAATCAATCCTTGACCCTCTCCCGCAATCACTTGGTTGATATCCGCTAAATCTTTGTGTTTCAAATGACTAGCAACAATATGACCTTTTAATGCACCTTCCACGACCAATACAGTATATCCATTTCCAGATTTGTTGGTTCGCTAACTGGAATAAAACCAGCCACACTAGGTGAAACAATTTTAGGTACATCTAAACCATCACGTTTCGAACCAACCATATCACCTTGAGCGGGCCAATTGTATTTAGATTTAGGTAGAACTTGAAGTTTGTTAATCATTGGATGGATATCATAATCGCGTTCTTTTAATTTAGCGACAATATCCTCTTTGATAGTAGCTTCAAATTGACCTTTAGCATCTTCAAATACAACCTTTTTGTCATCGGCATAAGTAGCTTTCAAATTAGAAGGAGACCCATCAGAGAATTTGAATTTATAAACACGAGAGTTTTTATCGCAAATTTCTGAATTCTGAATGCTAATACCATCCGCGGCAATGGCTTTAATTGTCAAGTTATATGCACTGACATCAGCACCAACTTGGAATTTAGCCATGTCACCATTTTTATTACGCATTGGGATAACATATCCACTACCCATCATAGCTAAAGATAATGCACCACCAGATACAAGTTTATCTTTGTAGTAGAAATTATCTTCCGTGACACGCGCATTGACACCAGGCATACCAATCATATCATAATTTAAAAGATTGGGATTTAATGTTTGATTACCGCGAATACTAAAGAACCCAATGGCATGAACTTCACGTTCGGTCAAACCACGACTAGGTGCTGTAAGAACTGCCAAATGATTTGTGCCATAAGAACCACTATTGAGCAAATTGATTTGCTTCAATCTATCCCAAACTTGAGCTTGTTGGTGTTGCCATTCTTCCTTACTTTCAAAACTTGAATAACGCTCCATTACCGTTTCGTTGGATGGCATATATTTCGAACCTTCGCCATGTTTCAAGTTAAGTTGATAAATTTGATTATCAAATCTAGTTACAACAGGAACACGATGATTAGTACCAAGTTTACTGATTTCATTGGTAACTAAGTCAAGAGTTTTTAAATTTTTAGAATTCTTATCGTAACTCACAACAATATAATCAAAATCGCTATTTTGTACAATGCGATTAACATCATCTTTGATTTGCGTCCATCGTTGACGTACATCAACATTAAACAAATTTGTATCACTTTGATGTGTGTTAGATGAAGACAATGTTAAAATTAAAGGGTTTTTATAATCCATAATACACCTTCCTTTATCGTTCTACATTCATTATACCATAAATTAATAAATTATGGAACGAACCCAAAAAAACCTTGATTAAACAATCGAAATGTGATATACTATAGATATAAACCAAGAAAGGAAAAACTATGCAAAAAGCATCAAAAATAAAATGGGTATTAATTGTGCTTGTTGATAAACTAAATATTCTCATCAACACGCATATACTTAAACTTATCACCCCACTTCTATTTGCGTTCTATACGAGTTTTGTTATAAATGTAACTCCGAAGTTAGACGCAACATCAATCGTTGGGATTCATATAATGTTAGCCACTTTAATATATGTCTTGAAGTGTGTCAAAGACTTATATCCTCTCATTTTTAACACATCAGCATCCATAAGAACCATATTCAGCAATTTATGGTATAACACAATTCAAATATTCAGTTTGTTGCTGATTTTCAGTTTACCAACCAACGATATAACACAATTAATACAATATAGTCCCGCCATTAGCGGAGTAATCCTAGTATTATTCATTTGTCATAAATTGATAAAGAACTTATGGGAAGATTATATGTATACATCAATCATCAAAGATGTTGATATGTTATCCATTGATACGAATGATTTAGACAAACTGAAACAAGAATTGATTCATGACGACAAACAAGACCTGTTCAAAATTACAAGTATTAGCGACTTTGTAACCCAAACAGAATCAAACACAATAAAAAAAGTACGAGATATTGATATCTCATTTATCTTACCATATCAATTATCATGGTATTTCGTATCTGTACAAGCATCAACCGACCAATATGTGAACGCATTAGGACCTGCTATAGAGGCTACATTATCATCACAAGTAAATGATACGAATACAAACGACTCATACGTGGCGCAAATTGAAGATGAATTGAATCAAACAAAAAGAAGAGATTGATAAAATCAATCAAAAAGATGACAAATTATCAATTCAAGAATTGGTCGATAAACGCATTAAAGAAGTTGTTTATGACAGACAAAAAAATACACCACCAAATGATGAAATCGAACACGAAGATAATATCATTGAAACATTGAAAAAGGACATAAGTGATGACATGGGTGCAGATGAACCAGAAAATACAACCGAAACAAATGTATCCAAAAAACAAAATAAGCAAAAGAACAAACGTAAACGTCGTAAAAAACGTAAGAAATAAATGCTCATCATCAATACGATGAGCATTCTTTCTTATCCGAAATATACGAAAGGAAAAAAACATGCGTCATAAAATATTGAAAGTCATTAAAGGCACAACCAAATGGTCATTAATAGTGGGAGCATTATGTGCTATGATTGTAACGACAAGTATTTTGTTATTTGTGAATATTAAATTGCAATCGTTACCACCAATAGATGCTGTATACTTAAATACATATGGGCCAACAAAAATACTAGATAAAGACAATAATGTTATTTATGAAGACACACAAAGAATTGTACAAAACATAACATACGACGAACTCCCTGAGTTATACTCGAAAGGTATAGTGGCGGTCGAAGACCACGATTTTTGGGAGAGTCGTGGATATAGTATCAAAGGATTATTGACTGCAACCTTAGGTAAACGTGGCGGGTCAACAATTGAACAACAATTAATTAAGAATACATACTATAATGGTGGTCAAGGTATTGATAAATATACTCGCAAAATTCATGAAGTCTTTTTAGCAATGCAAATGAATGAGAATATAGAAAAGAAAGATATTCTAACCTATTATGTCAATAAATTAGAACTTGGTGAGAATACTGTCGGTATTAAATCGGCTATGAAAGTTTACTTTAACAAAACACCAGACCAATATTCAGACAAAACACCTGAAAACATTGCTCAATTAGCCTATTTGACAGGTTTGGGGCAAGCCCCTACAACTTATGATTTATATCTCAGTGACGATGGGTTAGAGCGCAAAGATATTATATTATCAATTTGGCAACAGAGTGGATTAATTACAGAAGAAGAGTATAAAGGAGCTAAAACGTTTGATTTAAAATCTACCTTAGCCGAACGTTTCCATGCATCCGAACAACAATGGGAAATAAACAAACGATACAAAACATACACAGACCAAGTTCTTGAAGAAGTGAAAGAATTAGGTTATGACACAAAAAATGCGTCACTAACGATTCATACATTCTTAGACCAAGACTTGTATAAGAAAATAGAAGACACCGTTTACGCGGGTGAATACTTAGATGATAATCAACAAGTGGCCGCCACAGTTATCAACCATGACGGAGTCGTCATTGGTATGGTAGGTGGACGTAGTCGTGAAAGCGAATGGAATAGAGCCGTACAAAACACCCGTTCATCAGGTTCATCTATGAAACCTTTCACAGCATATGGACCACTGTTACAATACTTCGGAAATAACTATAACACGGCATCTAGATTTGACACATCTAATTATGTATACCCCGGAACAAATTATGTAATGCGAAATTATGCGGGTGCAACATATGGAATGCTTGATATGCAACAATCGTTACGTTGGTCATTAAACACACCTGTTGCTCGTATAGACGATGAAATTCTTGGTTCAACCCGTATGAAAACATTCCTACACGGTCTCGGATTAGACGTAAAAGATGAATATTCTGCAAATGACGGAATTGGGTTAAATATTTCCACTTTACAAGCCGCTGCAGCCTATAACGCGCTTGATAATGGTGGTATTTACACCCGACCACGATTTATCAAAGTCTATAGACTTTGTAGATGGAAACATCCAAAGAAATTGACGCACGGAGACATAGAGCAATGAATGAATCAGTGGCCTATGTATTAACACAAATGTTACGTGGTGTACCACAACCCATATCAATGGGTTCAGCCCCAGCAGCAATGATACCTCAATATGAAGGATATGCTGGTAAAACCGGTTCTGTAGCATTCGCCGATGGTCAAAATAATAACTATGCATATGGACCTGGTGGCTCTGATATTTGGTATGACTCAATCACTAGGGACGGATATTCCGTGTCTATTTGGATGGGATATGATAACCCCAATGACGACCCACAAATACCTGACCATTTCAAAAGCTATCAAGTTATTAACAAAAACTTACAGTTGATGTTAAATGCTGATAGAAGTTCAATACCAAATTGGGACAGACCCGATACCGTTAAATCAGTGGGTGGCTCAGGATTACGAGAATTCTTAGCAGTTACAGACGCCGGGGATGTTGAACAATCATATACACCATCGCTGACACAATTGCCAGACATACCAGCTATACAAAAAGTAAAACCAAAAACAGAAGTAAACAAAGAATGGAATAAAAATATGACAGAACGAGATAAAAAGTCATATGAATTGTATAAAAACCATCCCGAGTATTTTGATAATCTAGATATCTTAAATGATAGCACATATAAAACAATACAAGGAAAGGTGGAATGATATGAATAATATCGAAAACTTATCACGCATCAACCAAAGAAAGAAAACGAGAGCAAAACGTTTTCTTTCTACATATACATTCATTATTACCTTATTCGTAATCACTGGTATTGCGATGACTGTATCATTAGTCTATTTATATACTTCCACAAAAAGCTGGCACAATTCCAATGCGGACACAAATTTTGCAACATTAGCACCTGAGTATGTATCAAACTACCCCAATGCTACACAAAAAGAAGCACAGGCGTTATCTAAAGAAGTTGGTGAGTTATTAACCAAAATTGAGACAGATAATGCATTACCTGACTCAGAAGAAACCCTTTCAAAAGTGAAAAAATATATCGAAGACAACTCCATAGAATCTGGTCATTTATATGATGAATGGAACAGACTCAAAACATATACGACATCATATAAAATATTAAACGATTATAAGAACAAACTAGACATCGACACATTCAAAGAGAATTATACTGAAATAAGTAAAATGATAATCACATCAAATCGTGAACATGATAAACAATTGATGACGAAACTTGGAGAAATAGTTGATTATTATACTGGATTATCAGATGTCATAACAAAAGTGTTACCAACTTATGGTGAAGTGCACGGTACCACCTATTTAGTAAATCCTGATATTAGTGATGTCACAGACCTAACTAATGCATTAAAACCTTATAATGAGACTCAGATTGTTAAAGACTTTATTGCACAATTGACAAATGCAAATGTAACAATAAATGAAAATTATTATAATTACACAGCTAAAGCGAATTATGATAAATTCAAAGACCTTGTAAGTAATGTTACCGGACTATATGTCCAAGCATCCACCCTAAAAACTGTCAAAGATGCAACCAATAATGGTTGGAAAATACCAGGGAATCACAAACAGGATGATAAAATACTAACAATATGGTATAATGGAAGAGAGGTAAGTTCTACAGATTGGATAAAACTAAACGCACCAATTCGGTTTGATGTGGAAACAAAAGTTGAATTACCACAAACAAGTGAAACAACACAAACAACCCAAACAACTGAAAATGTGCGTTTACCACAGCAATCAACAGAACCACAAACCAACACGGTTGAAATACCATCATCAACTCAACCAACACAAAGTACACGTACACAATTACCATAAAGGAAGGTAACCTTATGAAATATATACTTATATTACTCGCCATATTATCCATAATCGGCATAATAAAAGGTGTCATCAAAAAATTCGTGGGTGGATTTATTACACTTGCCATCTTATCACTATGCTTTATTAGTTGGAAATATAATGCCCAGACGCCGACCCAGTTCATTGATGGGGTTAAAACTTTTGTTTCAGAGGTGACTCCCAAAAGAAGCGATAGCCAATATAATCAATCAGATACAAGAACCACTGAATTGGTTCAAGGAAACGATACAGACACTAGTGGAAACACTGACGAAAATACCAAATATCCTTCAACATTAACAGGAAATGAAAAATCATCCACTGACCAAGGTGCTGTTGAATATGGAGCAACCTTTATCATGGGAAATCTGGACAACTTAAAGCGTGCAACATATGCCCACATTCGCGTACAGGATAGTCAAGAACCGGGTTCTAACGGAATTAAGAGACCTCAGAGAATCACAACAAATCCTGCAGGATGGTCAAATCATGACAAAACAAATGACAGAACCCATTTAGTAGGCTTTCAATTTTCAGGCATAAATTCAGACCCTCGTAATTTAGTAACAGCAACAGCTTATTTAAATAGAGGTGTAGAAAAATCAGGTTCTGATGATACAAACCCTGATGGTATGTTGTTTTATGAACAACAGTTAGACAAATGGTTGAGCCAAAATAAAAACGCATGGCTAGATTTATATGTCCAGCCAAACTATGAAGGCGATTCACTTGTGCCAACAAGTATAACAATGCGATGGGTTGGTGTGGACGCATCAGGGAACCTGATTCCAATTGAAACTGGGGGTCATGCAACATCAGATGGTGAATATAGAATCGTAACACTCTTAAACAAAAAAGCATAAACAAACCTTTTTGGTTTGTTTTTTTTGTCATTTGGCCTACGCCAAATGACAACGAATGGGTCTTCGCCCCAACTCAGTTTATTGCTGTAACCAGCAATAAACTGCTTTTGTAAGCAAGCTTACAAAAGACCCCAAATCTCTTATGAAACTGTCCTTCGTATTTTATATACAGAAAGGATGATACAATGGCAACATTTGCTCAAATTTTAACAGAGACATATGATAAAACAACTATCACTGATACAATTCAGTTGAGTTTAATCAATGAACAAAAAGAAAAACAAGAACAAACTGAAAAATAATATGAACCTAATTAAAACCACAAGGAGGTTTATAAAACCACAAGGAGGTTTATATGGACTTAATCTCACAAATTATTGCACGAAAGCAACAAAAACCTATTAACTTACTATCACTCTTAGATGATATGTTAAAAGACATCATCATCTATGACAAGCTTAAAGCGAAGGCACAGTTTCAGGAATTGACTCATCCAGTCATCCAAAAAAAATGTCCAACATTAGTCAAAATCTTGGACACTGGGAGCATTGAAAGAGCTCTATATCAGGAACTAGCCCCATTACTAACAACATTTAACAATTATAATTGGCACAATCTAATCCCAACTGAAAACAAACAAGATAAAATAGAACAAATCTTGAATAAATCCTTTGGTATCGAATTTTGTGTCTATGATATGACCAACTTACAATCCGAACCAGATGAATGGGTAGCTATCAGTCACACAGCAGAAGATTCGGAAAAATTATTTATTTTTGTAGAGGAAAAAACAAAATTAATTGTTTATAGTGCCCAGTTAACTGCAGATGGTTATATGAGACAAGAAATCAAGCCAATCACAGTAAAAATTGATAATGACTATATATCATTACAAAGTTTTTCACAACTTGGAAATAATGATTATGTATTTGCATCAATCAATTCACAACCCGTACGAATTCGAGACAATCAATTACACGTAGGTCAAACGAAATTAGATTTGCCTGAAGGTTGGTTACAAGTATTACAAATGGATGCTACAAGTAATGATATTGAAACAGACATCGCTACATATTTATTACAGAAATATAAAGAAGGAACAAGATGAAATTATTAAACGAATTACCACAAGATTTGTTCCACAATATACATCAACAAGCATTAGCCAGCATGTCAAAACATGCACTGTCAGCATACACAGTTGGTATCCACACTGTTAGGATGAATATAAACGGAACAATCAAAAGAAACGATTATTCCCGCACTTTCCGTTAGTATACCGAAAATAACTAAAAAGGGTGTACAATCATCAAACATTGATTATCGAATGAACACTAACGGTCAGCCATTACCTTTTGCACATATATACGCAGGTAGTGGACATCTTTGTCTTGGTAACATACCAGTTCCACCATATATTTCACCCTATAATTTGATGGCTCCACTAGAAATTCTATTTTTATACAATGATAGAAATAGCAGTCATGGGGGAGCACGTATCACCTTAACACCAGAACAAGAACGACAAGTAGATATCTATTGTAAAGAAAATAACTTACAGAAAATAGCAGGTAGCTATGTGGAAAATGATGTCATTTGGGACTTATGTGCCCAGTTGCTGGAACAAAATGACAAAGAAATCGCATATAAAAAAGCAGAAAAACTATTTGAGATAGTATTTGAATAAGGAGGCCCCATGGTAAGATTAATCAAGACAGATTATATTGATTCGTATATGAATACAACATCTCTCCAACAAGGGAATTCGAGTGTAACAATCATTCGCAATGGAAACATATTAACAGCTGAACTACGTTTCAACATTAATACTCAGCATGAAACGATTAAGACATGTACATATAATGTGACACAAGATATATTTACAAGTGACTATGGACAAAACATTCAATTATGTCCGGATTTATTTAAACACTTGAATAATGACGAACAAGAAAAAGTACTTCAATATTTAGCCTACAAATATTATAGCACATCATCATGGTCAACAAAAGATTATGATGACGAGAAATTATTAGGAGAATATAAGAAACGATATAGCAACCATTATGATGAACTCCCATTGCCAATGAAATATTCATATTGGAAGATACTGAAAGATGAAGGTGTAATACCATATTCTCATGAACACTATGAATCAGTTAGTAACATCCGAATCTCTGAAGGACCATTTGAAGAAGTACTGCAACTACTCAAAGACAAATGGTTAACGGATTTAGTTGATTATCAGCAAACAAATATCATCCATCTAACATCAATTGACTATTTAACTAGCCCATTAAAACCTGCCGGGGACATTCTATTTCACGTACCCGTTGCACACATCAACGATATACTAGATAAAACGGAGGAAATTGAAGATGCAAAAGACTAATTTATCAATGACACCCGTTACAAAAATGCATCAAATCCCAGTTGTCGAAGACAACGGAGTGTATGTTTTTGACAAAGATACAGTTGACAAATTATTCACAGAATTAGATGACGCAGAATATCGTGACTGGGAAGCCATCAAGGACGCATTACTAAACATTCGAATTTCAACAGCAGACTTAGAGGCCTTAGTTGGTGATAACAAGCCGATAATCGAATATGAAGAATGGAAAAGTAAATTCAATGAATATGTTATTAATCAACGATATAGAACAACTGAAGTAGATATCGATGATAGGCAAACAACAAGTCGAAAACGCGAAGTGTTGAACAAAAACAACCCATTTGCCGCAGTATCAATCACGAATCAATCCTTTCTGTATCCGTCTAAAAATGGATATAAAACATTGACATTTACAACAAATAGACACTTTATCAAGAAAAGAATTAGATGATGGACTCATTTATGCAACAGTTCCAGGGTTTAAAGTATCACGACACACATCTCGTGACCACATCGAAACGATGATTGCAAGTGATAGCGTATCATCACCATTACCAGAAATTAGTAATGAAAAGAAACTAATCTATATCTAGCTCACAATGTGGGCTAGACCCACAAAGGAGAAAAAAACATGTATATTGACATTCATAATGAAAATGATTTACAAGAATATATTATTGGCGAAACTGGTCTAGATGAAGATTTGATTATCATCGGAAAAGTAGATGCATCAACAACAAGAAACTAAACATCATATCATTACAGTTAAAAATGTAAAAGATATTTCAGCATACGAGTTGATTGGTTTACAAATTCACCGTGACCATTGTAACAGTCGATATGATGATTGCAACTTCATTCATGAAGACGGTTATCTCTCGACAGCGCCAAGTGACGACAAAGGATTTGTCTTTGACTTGATGAGAAACGAGGGGATTACAATTGTCGAGGATGCCAAAGCGCCACACTATATCAAATTAGCACGTGTCGCAGAAGTATTAACATACTTAATTAGTAAAAAGCCAATTTATGGAAATATTATTCACAATGATGAAGTTGTTGGAATTGATACAATCTTATTCCAATTACATGACTATGAACACTATATCAACCAATTACTATTCGCTGTTGGTAATATGACACAATTATCACGCGTCGCTGAGCAGATTTTAGAAAATATTACACACGAAACCGATACAAATGTATATAACCCAACAACCCAAGAAGAACAAGTTTCGTTATTCTTAGAATTTAATAATAAATTGTCTGATGATGTTGTTGAGACCGTAAGTGATGAACTTATCAACACATTAAAAGAAACAGACGTTTATCAAACAACAATGGATAAACTCACAAGCCATGGATTTAAATTGTCACCAACCCAACAATTTAATAGTTTACAACACTTAGGGCTAGTATTACAAAACGAAAATAAAGTGATGTATAACTTTATCGGATATGGGTTCAGGTAAAACCCTAATGACTGTTGAAACAATTGTATTAACACAAGAATTTAACGCGCAAAGTATGATTAAACAACTCACAGAACAAGATATCAATTTGGAACGTGTTGATTTGCAATTACCCACTATCAATATTATTGCACCGACACTATCATTGAATTCATCATGGATAAATACCTTTAAATTAGTTTTGGGATTTGACACAAGTAGATGAGTATCATTACCAATATTCAATGACAGACAATGGAATTACACTCATCGGAAATATTTATTTGTCTGGGTTCACGGTTAACAATGGAAAGATTTATGTACCACAAAAACTACCACACCCACTATCAACCCAAAACTTTCTAATTATTGATGAAATTCATCAATTGATTGCACGAGGAATCAGAGCTGATAAATTTATTGAACGACATCCAAATTATGCTATAGACATCTACAATGATTATTACACATTTGTATTATCTGGTACTTTAGCTAATTTGACAACAGCTAATTGGTTTAATATGATAAACTTCTTATCATTACCAGACAAAAATTGGACTGGTGGATATCACACCACAGCCGAATTGGCTAAGAGGTCGGAAACAATGGTCTCAGAAAATACTCAAGAATTGCGAACATTTGCAGAGACTATTACCACACTACAACGTCGAGAGTTCGACCCTAGTTATATTGGAGAAACCATTGCGGTAAAACAACGGAAATTGACCAATCGTGAATATTTATTTCATTTAATGTATGGGACTAATATTGTTGATTTTACAAATAGACAAAACACTGATTTGTCACACTTGTTGCGAAACAATGTAGATTTAATCATTGAACCACAAATTATATCAACGCCTAACTTTGAATTATTTTATAAATTGGTATCACCAAGCGTTGTAACTGCAGAATCAATCCAAATTGCAACAGAATTAGTTGGAGAGCAAGCCGAACAACACAAAGCCCAAGTTATCAAGACAAAATCAAGTCTCACAACTGATGACTTGAATATCCTAAAAACTTTGCATAAAATCGTATCAGATTCGCATATTTATAAATCACAAAGTTTGGCAACGAAATTAGCAAACGCAATTCTAAACCTCAACGATGGATTATCGAAAACGTCAATTTATGATTTGTTGAACAATGCCGCAACCACTAATACTAGTTTCTTGACCTATCTAACAACATTAGATGTTGAGTTATTAGAAAAAATTCAAACATCTGGTCTCATTCAATCACCAAAATTAGAAGATACTGAAAAATTCAAAATTTTGGTAGACTTACTTGACAATCATAAAGATGATACATTCCTGATTGTAGTGAACTCTCCTGATGTTGTCATTAAGTTATCAAACGCATTAGGAATTAGGGCATCTCACATTAAAAGAAATGAGAGATGAATTGAATTACCAATATGTCATCGATGACTTATATACAAAACAGAACATCGTGATTGTACCCCAATACATGATTAAATCATCACTGGATTTAGTTCAAGCAAACCATCTCATTCAATATCAATTAAACTCAGATATTTCTGATATTATCCAAACACAGAACCGTATTAATCGTATTGGTCAAACACGTGAGACACGCGCTACATATATCGCCACTGACGTATTACAAGAAAATATCATTGAATTATTCCTTGAGACATACCGCAATATCAAAGTTGCCCATAAAGGAATTGTTGAGCTGTTTGTTGATATGGAACAACAAATTGATGTTGTATCTGATTACTTGGCAAACGCATTAGATGCTATTGAAGAGGGGGCCAATAACACACAACCATGAAACAGTAACAAAAGAAGTAACGGTAATTGTTGATAATGATACATACGTAACAACTATCAACACTGATACCATTACTGCACCAGTTTTGTGGTATATGGATAAACTCATTACGCAATCAGAAACTGGCGAAACCATTGAACTAGGTACCATGCCTATACAACTCAACAAACCAACACTAGTAACACTCAAATAGAAAGGGGACACATGCTACAATTTCCAACAATTGAAAAACCACACATTTTCATTATTGGTGCAGGGGGTACTGGTGGATTTACATTCACCAACCTTGCGCGTTTATTGGCGGGTAGCGACACACCTATCACGCTGTATGACGGCGATTTTGTTGAATCAAAGAATCTCAAACGCCAACAATTTGGATATGAAGACATCACAAAAAACAAAGCATTATCATTAAAAACTTGGGCAAATGATACATTACCAGAAGCGCCACCTATTACCACACATGAAACATATATTATTGACTCTGATGAATTCTTAGCCGATTTATATGTTGAATTAGAAGACGGTGAAACTCCAATTATTATCTCAGCCGTTGATAATGTTGCAACCCGCAAACTAATCAACAAGGCATTATTCGATTATAATGAAGAGTATATTGCAATTGATTCTGGAAATAACAATCAAGGTGGGCAGGTGGTTATCACATCACATAATCAAGTCATCGAGAAACGCAATCCATTCGACTCAGGTGTACTTGTTTCGCTTGCCAACATGTTCGATGTATATCCACATCTGAACGATATTAATGATGAGAACCCAGGCTTACACACATCATGTGATGAGGTTGTGGAAAGTGAACCACAAGCAATGATGGCAAATTCACGTAACGGTGATATTATAGCAAATATTGTAATGAACCTTATTACTGGAAAACATTTAGCCGGAAACGTTTATGCATCAAATCTAGAAGACTTTACAACCAAAGTCTCTACGGTGACATTATGATACAGATAAATCGTACAGGACTGAAAATAATCTGTATGGTAGCAATGACAATCAACCATATTGGTGTATTTATGAGTCAAAAAACGCAATTGAATACACTAGTAACATATGGATATAAGTTCATAGGGATGATTGTCTTTCCCATTTTATTATATTTACTAGTCGAAGGATATACATACACTTCTAACTATCAGCAATACTTGAGGCGTATAGGGTTTATCTGTATCCTATCAATTATTCCATTTCGCTTAATGATACCAAATCAAATGAATGTTATGTGGACATTATTTGTCTGTTTAATTGCTTTAAAAACAATGAAGAAGAATCCAATACTAACATTTGTCATAGGTTATATGTGTACAATTTTCAGCGATTGGGGATTATTTGCCATACCATTATTATATCTCTATATATACACAACAAGGGAAATAGCATTTGCCACCTTATTAAGTGTGCAAATGCTACCATCCCTCATAACAATGAATGCATTAGAGACATATGCACCCCTCGGTATCATCCTTGCCTCATACTTGTTAATGTGGTATAATAATAAAGAGATAATCAAACACAAATGGATAAATTATCTGTTTTATTGGTATTATCCAATTCATTTACTTATACTTGGAATTGTTTTCGGATAAGTCACTAAAACCTAGATATTTTTGGGGAAAAGATACCTTTTCCCCAAATTAAAATGGGCTTTGCCCAGATGTCGCAAGCGACATCCCCCAACTTTCTCATGAATTTAACCCAAAATTCATAACAATAATACGAAAGGAGAATGCAATGTACGTATTAACCGAAGTTTATAACCGCGATATTACATCGTATTCTGTTGCAAACCTAAAAGATGGAGCAATTGATGTTTATCATTTGCTCGAATCAGCTTACGGTAGTCATCCGTTTACTGAAGATTTGACAGAACAATTGGAAAACCTAGATTTTGAAAACGAAGTATCATTTGAAATCCAAGGCGAAAATGCTGGTTTTAGTGTTTATAAACTAGAAAATTATCAACGTGTTGTTGCTTGGTGTAGCAACGAAGGTCTTGACTGGGACGCATCAGTTGAACTTGTCACACCATATTAATAGGGAGGTAATTGTGGACCTATTTAAATCCTTTGTTGAATCCATACCATTAAAACATAAAGAAACACAACGATGGTCATTAATGGACAATCAAATCATCGACAATGTGAAACAAAAACCTTTTAATCATATGGATTATCTAACATTGTTTGAAACTGTATTGGAATATTTCCAAGAATGGAATAAATTTGGTAATCTTGAATCACAAGTATTAATTGTAACCAAAGAAGATTATGAGATGTACTACAAGGTATTCCCAATCATTCCAAACAACTCTGAATTTATTATTGTTGTATTGCCACAAATTAATACGATGGCGAATACAATTGTTGACGAAAATTACTGGCATACCACCGTCAAAGGTGAGCCTGTAATGCGTATACATTCACATCATATATTAGATGCCTATCAATCAGCAACCGATTATGCGTCACTCAACTCAGGAACATTGGAAGTTGTTTTGGGACGAGTTGACTCACATCATCCAATGATTGCATATTGGCTATCAAGACACTCAAACCCCCATAGTAAAGATATTACATTTCGAGCATCGCTCTATAAAAACGAAAAGGAGACTTATCATGTCTAAACATTTTAACTTTAACAACGAAGAATACACATTGCCAATTGAAATCCGTGAAGACGGTCATGTGACAATTAATGAAATGGTTCCGTAATGGAATTTTCATCAGTTCAAGACTTAGCAGAAAACTACGCCATCGCGCGAAACGTTTCCCCTGAAAATCTCAAAAACTGGGTACTTGTAGAAGACGGTAATATTTATTCATTTGTACTACGTGCCGCAACAGCAGGTGTTGATTTTTTTGCAAATGAAGGTCTTTCATGGTGCGGTACAGACACAGGGACAAGTCGATACGATGACGAAGACGACGATGAAGAATACGAATATGGTTATTACGAGGAGCAACCATACGACACATTAAGTGAAAACGCCCTAAAAGTTGCAGAACATGTTGCAGAAGTTGGTCATTTTTCAGACATTGAATACACAATCAATAACAATGAACAAGTCTATCAATTCATTCTAGGTATTACCGAGGAGCTAGAAAGCACCGACGGCGGCTTTGACTTTGCATATGAAGTAATGCAATTAGTAAATGACTTGAATCACGGCATTCTTCCTCAAAACGATGTGGCATCGGCAAATCGTGACTTACAACTTGCCGTATTGGCACGACGTCCATTCTTGCAAATTTCAAAAATCAATATCACAACAAATGACGGACCAAAACACATTTTACGAGACGTGACAGCACCATTCCGTCCAACAGAATTGGTTGTGAAAGTGCGTGGAACATATCTTCTTATTGAACGATAATAAAAAGACCAGTTATCTGGTCTTTTTATAATATAATAGTCTCTGATTGTGACAACTCATCATCTAAACCATCAAATAAATTTGATACATCAGATAATTCATTATCTACACCATCATTGATAATGTTTGTATTTGTGATACCCATATGAGCACGTGTTGCTTCAAAATACAGAAACAACAAATGATTGTTGTTCATCTGATAATTCATCGAATTTAGTATTATTACTAAAGATATTATCATCAGAATGATTAACAATAACTAAAGGTGCTTCCAATTCATAAGAATTGGCAGGTTCATTTGGTTCGAACCCCATATGACTAATTGCTTTGCGCATTTCCGCACTTGTCAAAGACATTACCATTGATAGGTTCAATAGATGTGAATGCATTTGCAACATCATCAGAAATGATAACATTATCATCAATAGCCGACGATAGAAGATAATCAAATGCTTCAGTTGGCAACAAATCTACAGCCTCATAGGTTGTAAAAGGAAACTGATTGACAACACCATGAAGTTGTTGAGCAATTTCTTCAACATGCAAATCATGAGATACCTTGTAACGGTCACGAATCGCATCACATAATGCCTCGTGACCCAAAAGGTGTTCAACTGTTTTATGAGTCATAGGCAGCCCCCTTACAGTTCGAGATTCAAGTCCATAGACTGAATAAGAGCATCAATATCAATATTTTGATAAGCATCTTTAGTATCATTCATAGTTGTTTCAACCGTTTCGAGTTGATGTTTCACATCTTGTGCAATATCAACACGTTGTTCAACAGGAACTTCTGCAATATTAGGTGCCGTAGCAAGACCCCAGGCCTCTTGTAATTTTTGAATTTCAAACAAAAAACGTTCCGCACGTGAATGAAGCTCGTCTAACGTCTCCAGGCGTTGGTTCATTTTAGAATTGTAATCTGTCATTCTGAACTCCTTACATATTTATTTGAGTGTACATTTGTAACTCATTTATTTCTAACTCTATTATACCATAAAAAAACAACTTTGGGGGCAATGTTGAGAAAGGAGGGTGCGCCATCAATTATCGCATCTTAACAACAGGGTCACAAGGTAATGCCGTCTTAATTGATGACATACTGATTGACGCTGGTTTAACAAAGAAAAAATTAATGACAATGGTCGATATTGAAACAATTAATTATGTTTTTATATCTCACCGACATGCCGACCACTTAAACTTACCACTAGTTCGCTATTTTATCACAGCTGGTAAGATGTGTTTCCTACCTCAAGGCGTAGCAGATAAAATCATTGACGAAGATAAGTTAAACCCAGTGGATTATGATAATGTAACGATATTTGACAATACAGAAGAGGAAACATTCATTTGTGGCAATACATTAGTTACTGCCGTCCCTCAAAAACATTGGGACATTGTGAATTATGCCTATGTTATTGAAAAAGACGACCATCGTATTTTGTATTCGACCGATTTAGACACATTATCGCCATCACGACTAGGAAAAGGTCTATATCATTTAGAACCATTCGACATTATTTTCTTAGAGGGTAACTATGACGAGGAATGGTTAAAAGAATATATTGTCACAAGTATTAGTATCTTGGATGATGGTATGGATTTTGACACATTAACATCTGACGAATTAAATACTTGGGTGCGCAATAATTATCACCAATTACCACGTGATATGTCAGCTGGTCTATTTAGAGCAGTACAAAATATGCGACATTTATCTAAACAAAAAGCACGTTCGTATGTCAAAGACCATTTGAAAACAAATGGTAAATATTATGAAATCCACAGGTCGAGCATGTTTTATGAGAGACCAAACAATTGGGACGAAAATGCTGATTTACTCAACGGAGAATGGTAATCCTTCTCCGTTAAAACGGAGAAGAAATTAACATGACAAAACAAACATTAAACACATCATATCAAATTGCACCCCAGTTATGGGAAGCTATTACATCTGAAGTGAATCGACTATTGCCATCAATACAATCCGGTGAAGAATTAACACCTGATGATGTCAAAGAAGTCAGACGCTTAGTTGGGCTCGTACAAAATGCATCAAAGCAATACAATAAAGCATTAACTGAATCGTATCGTAATTATAAATCAATTTTAGAACAAAAACTGATTGACATTGGATATGGATACATTGATGCATACATCACCCAAAAAAGACAAGAACAACAGACTGAAATTTCTAATCGATTGACCGAAAAAGTAAATCGATTCACAAATTATGTACAATCACAAATTCAAGAGACTGAACATCTCAAAGAAACACAATTTGTTGGTGCAATTCCTGGTCAATTAATGACATTATTTCCAAACGTGAATTCAGGTGCACAGACAAAAGAAATCAAGAATTGGCAACCAATTGAAGATATCATTCGAGAAATGATTCATTATGCGGATACGCAGATTACGCCAATCATCAAACAAATTCCTTCATCTAGCAATATTGCTCAAACATTTGGTAAGTATTTCACTACAGGTGATAGAACACTCATTCACCCTGATAACCTTAAAAGCAAATCTTCAACTTGACCAAGAAACTGGTTACGCGAGAAAAATGATTGCAGAACAGTTGACCAGTGAAGAAACATTATTACAAATGATTAGCTCTATCGCAGCAGAAAACACCAACGACTCATTAAGCCAAATTCGACAATTAATTGGCATATGGGATAGACGACACACGTATAAATAGAAAGGTAAATCATGACAAATTTATTCAATCAATCATTCGAAGAACTATTAGCACAGGCAGGTGTTGAAGCACCCCAAGCTACACAACCAAAAGAGCCAGAAGTACTTGTTGTAGAACCTGCACAGCCAGCACAACCTGCACCAGAGGCAAAAGGTACATCAGATGCAGTACCATCATTCGATGACCTACTTGCTCAAGCAGGAATTGTAAGTTCAGATACTACACCTGAAGTGAAAACAGAACAACCTGAAGAAAAACCAGAAGATATTACAGAACAATATCGAGTTGACACAGACATTTTCGGAGAAAATGATAAACCAACACAAACAGCACCTAACGCTAGTGTCAGCTTTGAAGAGTTAATGGCACAATCATCTGAACCAGTAGCTGAACCAGTAGCTGAGCCCGTAGCTGAGCCAGTAGCTGAGCCAGTAGCCAAGGCTGAACCAGTAGCTGAACCAGTAGCTGAGCCAGTAGCTGAACCAGCAGCTGAACCAGTAGCTGAACCAGTAGCTGAACCAGTAGCTGAACCAGTAGCTGAACCAGTATCTGAACCAGTATCTGAACCAGTATCTGAACCAGTATCTGAACCAGTAGCTGAACCAGTAGCTGAACCAGTAGATAAGGCTGAACCGGTAGCAGAAGAACCTAAGAAACGACGCACTCGCCGTACGAAGAAAGAGAAACAAGAACAAACCGAAGCACCTGTTGAGGTGCAACCAGGTCAAACAGGCTTGATTGATGAAGATACTGCAAATGCCGTCACAAATGCAGTATATCAGCTCGTACGAACTGCATTTAACAAAGCACTCGTAGAAGTTGCTAATGAAATCGCAAATCGTTAAACACGAACAATAAATAAAAAATTACGATTTTGTCCAGTGTCATAAATTTTGGCATTGGACAAAATTGGATTCAAAATTGGATTTTGGGAAAACGATTACAAATTCAGGATTATCAAGGGTTTTCACGATTTGATATGGAAAAATGAAAATTTCTGAAAAAAAATTTTCAAAGACCTGATTTTAAAAATTTTTTTATTTTATTGACCAAAAAAATAGCATTTTGTTAAAAAAAGTCAGTAATACCAATGGTTCAGTCGTATTCAAAATAATCCAATTTTGAATCCAATTTTGTCCAAAAAGGATAAAAATGAATATTTTGAGTTAAAATAGAGAAAAAACATACGAATATATGCTAAATCATAACCAACAAGTGAAAGACGAACATTTATCGGTCATTTGTTGAATACATACGGAAAGGAATATTCAATGCAATATAATGAAGAACAACAAGCGTTAATTGACGCGCCTATTGATGAGATAGTTGTTGGTGCATCAGCAGCGGGTTCAGGGAAATCCACGACCCTTGTTGGGAGAGCCAAAAAAATATTAACACAGTACCCATCAGGACAGGTAATGCTAATTTCCTTTACACGAAATGCCGCAGAAGATTTGAGAACAAAACTCAAAGAATCTTTGGATGAAGACTCCATGCGCCGTGTCATCACAGGTACATATCACTCTATTATGAGTCGATTTATACGAGCCAAAGCTGTCGAAGTAGGGCTAAACATGAATTTCTCAATTGTCGATGAAGCATCCACACTCATGCTCTATCGAAAATTAATCGAAGGAAATAACAAATATAATGAGTTGTTCCGAGAATGGATTCTCAAAGAAGAAGATTTTAAAAACGATAAACAACTAGGTAAAACCGAATGTAATCGTATTGCACAAGCATTAAGTCTATTAATTAACAACGCGCACCCCGAAAGTCTAGAAACCGGAGAATTCACAAAAGATGTTTATGCAAGAATGCGATTACAACATTTCGAATTTGCCAAGTTGAATCCAAAACGAGCAAAAGAAGTAGTTGCCGCATTATATGACATCTTCAAACAGTCTATCATACATTCCCGAGAAACAAACGTTATCACCTATGATTTGATTTTATTCATTTCATATCTTATGGGAAAAAATGGTCTATTAGATAGTTATTCAAAAACCATCATTCACACAATTGTTGATGAATTCCAGGACTCAAACTACATGCAAACTGAGTGGGTCAAGATGATTGCAGGAAACCGATTAACATTAATCGGAGATATTGACCAATCAATTTATTCATTTCGTGGGGGACGCCCAGAAATCATGGATAAATATACGCAAGAGCATAAAGTATACAACTTGTCCACCAATTATCGTTCATTCCAAGAAATTCTGGACGTTGGAAATAAAATTATTTCCATCAATACTGAGGGTGCAACAAGTCGAAAACCTATGAAATCGGCACGTAAAACAGAGGGACTTAGTGGATTAAAATGGTTCCACTCAACATCGGATAGTAAAGAAGCTGAACATATCATCTCAACGATTAATATCTTACACAACTCTGGTGTACCTTATGAAGAAATGGCTATTTTAATTCGCTCACGAATGGCACTACCAATTTTGAATCAGCAATTACAATTAGCAGGAATACCTCTAAATGATACAACAAGATTTGCCGACTTTATGAAATCGGATGTCATGGTTGATATGATGAACTTCTTGAAGATTTTCACAAATCCAAAAGATATCTATGCATTTATGGCAACATTAGATAGACCTAAACGAGGTATCGGGCCGGCTGCATTGCAGAAATTAGAGATGATGGCTAAACAACATGACCAATCACTTGTTGAATTTGTTCTATCCGAAAATATTGACAAACTAACACCAGCATTACGTAAAAAAGTATCGGATTATAAAGATATTTATAACGATTTGATGAAACATAATAAAGATATGACACTACAAGAAGCAGTAGATTTCTTATTACATCGAACGGGCTATCTGTCATGGATTCAAGGGTTGAAGGATAACGAACGCATGATGCGACATGTTGAGATGTTACATCAAGTTGTAGATGATTTTGCCAAAAACTATGCCGAAGAACAAGGTGATAATGAGTGGACACTCTATGATATTGCATCCACATTTACATTTGAAATGTCATCTGCTGTCAAAGAGGAAAATCCTGAAGGTGTCACAATCTCAACAATTCATGGGTCTAAAGGACTTGAATGGTCAGTTGTGTTTGGTGTCGGCGTTGAAGAAGGCGTATTTCCGATGCGCAATATCCCAGACGAATTACAAGACGAACGACGATTAATGTATGTATTAGCTACACGCGCCAAGAATGTGTTACTTTATTATACAACTGATAAGCGTGTTACAGTAAATCGAGATGAATTAAAACCATCTATATTGATGGAAGAGACAGGACTTAAACCTACAATTATTTAGGAGGGGTATTAACCCCTCCATTTTTCCAGTATGAGATATATTGGTCACAATCACAAAATATGATATAATAGAAGAGAATAGAGAATAAAAGGAGGAACGTGACCATGAACAATGAACGATTGATTCGTGCAGTTACTAGAGACACTACAGGTGTCCTCAAAACCTGTTTTAGATGCAAGCTACGCACTAGAACCTGTATCCAAATATGACATGCTTGTTATCGCGGAAGACGTTAATAAGAATCTTGGATATACATTATTTGAAGACTTACATTATCCACGACTTGTGCATGATTTCGCATTAGTCACACGCGCTGTACAATTAAATGCAATTGGAGGTAATATTCATGACATCTAATGCACAAATGGACTTAACGAGTAGATTAAAAATTGTCATGCGCCATGCGACAGCAATCCAAGACAGCCTATATGATAATATTGTCCTACCTAAATTAGGTCAAGATGATTATCAAACAGCATACACAGAATATGTAAATGAATTAGGTGGCTTTGATGTGCGAGCATTCCGCAAATGTATTGAAACAATTCGCGAACAGAAAAACAATGACCCTCAGTCATTCGCAAATTGGTCTGAAAAATTCAAATATATTGGCGAATATGTAAATGCTAGAAACAATTTCAATGAGAAAGCTCGCGAGATTAATGAATGTGATGGGACACCATCTGAAAAAGCTGCCATGTGGGACACACTAGACCGTCAACGCACAACGGCACATAATGGAGTTATCTCATTGTTTAATGATATGAATAAGTTTGCAACTCAAAATTCTATTGCAATGCCATATCCAACATTTGAAGCATTTGACAAAGGAAATCCCAATGACCGAGCTCATGTTGCTGACATTTTAATGAGACATGAAACATTACTTGAAACTGTTAATTTGATATTAGCAGATGAAAAAACAGTCGAAAGTGAATCAGAAAAATCACGACAAATGACCTTCAGTGAACAAATGTCGAAAGCAATTGAGATTTATAATTCTCTAGTGAATAATGTCACTTTGACAGTCGAAGATTTGACTACAAAACCAGCCATGGCATTATCCTAGAAATAAAATGGAGGGAAAAATGAAAAAGCCACCATACTTAAAAGCGCAGATAAATCAAGGTGTTGCTGATTTAGAAAAAAGAGTTCACCCACAACCACTACGTGATAAGTATTTTGAACGAATGCAAATTGAAACGTTGTTGTATGGTAAAAAAAATAAAAATCAGCAATTGAACAAAAGACGACAGCATAAATATGAAATCAAGGTAATGACACCAAAAATTGGATTGAAATTGGTCACATCCCCACCACAATCGACAATCGTGAGAGATATCGGGCCAAGAGATTATTATCGCGTCACCTTCAATAAATATGCGTTCACATTTGACAGTCTAGATAAGATGTTATTGTGGTTATATCGTCGTATCCAAACAACACATATATATGATAAGAAATTGGCATCAACACTTGAAGGAATCGTAGACCACATTGAACGATTACATGAGGTGTATCGTTATGATTAAAACGCAATCAAAACTTGAAACAAGAGATGCCAAACCAATGCGTGAATTCTGGGACATTGAATCATATGATAATTTGTTCTGTGTCGGTATTTTAAACGACGAAGATTTCCTAGAAATGTATTATCTTGTCAATAATCAGGAAGACGCTAATAAGGTTTTATCAGCATGTCAAGATTCGGGATATGAGTTCCAATTATACAATCTTGCGAATGACGCATCACGATTAATGTGGCACTTCAAACGTCACATACCATCGATGGGTAGCGATTCAATGTTAGCTAAGTTCTTGAATATCACTGAGGAAGAAGTACTACCAAAAATGCATACATATTATTCCTATAATGGTTTGCATTATGATATTCAGATGATGGCCTTCTTTGAACAAACCGTCATCGGTGGGCGTACACAAACAACACCCGCCAAACTTCGAATGTTCTCAGATAGTATTATCGATGGTAGAGCTCATCGTGTGCCAACATTACCATATGAACAATACGGTAATCAAGTCGATGGAGCATATTTGAATGAAACCATGATAGACCAAGGACGTGTTATGATTGGATTGAAACACTAGTTGGTATGTTGGGTGGAACTATCAAGGAAAGTGAATCAAATAATAGCGGACATTCTAATGATATTTATGATGATATTCTATACAATATCAATGATATCTCAGAATTCCGAGATGTGGTATATACAGGAACAAAATTAGAAATCACTGAAACTATTCGTCGTGAATTGTTGAGACAATATGGTGACCGACTACATCGAAACAATATTACGGTAAATAGTTCAAGTGCCAAATTTGTAGAAAACATCATCGCACCAGATGAACCTATAAGTGATTATCCAACATGTTCATTTATGTATCCAGCGCCACACATCGCCCATGAAAAAGGTGTAGAACCTTTTGATATTTTAGAGTATGCAAAAGATTGGTATATGAAAAATGTATATTCAGTTGTTGCCAAAAATAACCCAAAAGCTGCCCAAGCCCATTTGGCTAAATTCATGACAGTGTATGGATTATATAGTGAGTTCAGAGGCAAAAACTGGAATACATCTAGTAATCATTACCTACAACATGGTGTTCCACCATTAGAAAAAACATATAGACGTCAGTTATTAGATACCTATGGTACATACTTACCATTGATTGATAAGTATGGTAATGACTCTTATACACATGTGAACTTTTCGAGTGGCGGTATTCACGGTGCAGAGATTTATTATGCCCAATTAGCACAAGACTGTAAAAAAATTAAGGAATTAAAAGAAAAATATGGTTATATTTCATTAATTCCGAAAAAAGAAATTGCCACTAAGTTGTTCAATCTGCTTAAGATACAATCACGAAAACCAATAGCTGGTCATGAGTATCTGAATGATTATCCACAACATTTGTATCACGAAATACCAGCACTATTCCATCTCACAGAGGAATGTGATGAAATCATTGAACCATCAGAATTTACACCATTTTGTTATAGTTCAAAAGATAAAAAGGAAAAACTCTTAGAGCGTTATCGATACACATCTACGGGATTCAGTGTTCACCAAGACTTTGCCGGTTACTATCCAATGCTTCTTATTAATATGGGAGTCTTCTACGATGGTAAAGGAAAAGATATTTATCGTGAAATATATCAACACCGTATTGCTATTAAAGGTAAATTGAAAACAATTCCGTTCAATTCACCAGAATGGATAGCAACAAACATCACTCAAGAAGGTTATAAGTTGATTCTCAATTCCGCGTCTGGTGTATTAGACGGCGGATTTGACACTAAAGTGCGTGCTAATAATAAAGCGGTATCTATGCGTATCATTGGTCAATTAATGACATGGATTATTGCACAAGCATTAGCACTTGAAGGTGCGCGTGTACCGTCATCTAATACCGATGGTATCTATGTATTCAATATCGATGAAGACTTGAATAAAGAAATCGTAAAACGTGAATTAGAGTCACTATTCGTTGAAATTGACCCTGAGCCATGTTTCCTTATTTCCAAGGATACAAACAATCGCGCAGAAATCGACGTAGAGACAGGGAAAGTACTATCAGCACGTGGTGGTTCTTTGACATCTCATGGTGGACCGGTTGTTGATAAACGATTGACTCACCCTGCATTAGTTGACGCTGTATTGGTAAGATATCTACAACATGAAGATGTTGTGAATAAACCAATAGACAAAGATATAATAGCTCAAGAATTAGAAGAATACAGAAACTGTAGACACAATGACATTTGCTAAAATGTCAGCATGGGTTATGAGGCCAACTAATGGCTCAATCTTTGTTGATGATGCAGATGAAGTTCATCCTGGTACAATTCGTACATGGTTGACAAAATCGGGACGACAACTAACACGTTATGCTACAGCCAAACGTAAACCATCGGAAAATTATGATAAGATGACTGAAACTTTACCAGACAGTTCGCCTGTTGGTGAGCCAGAAACAGTATTGAGATTAGCAAGATTGGGCGTATTAGATAAATTCGCCGATGTGATTAAAGTATCAGACTATGAAAACCTATCTGGATTTGGTAAACCAAATAACCAACGGAATGATGAATCAGTGGCTATCTTAGGTAAACAAAAGATTTCAAACTTATCACCAACCGCTCATGTATACATTGATAACTCATCACTACTCAAGAAAACAGAAGAAGAACTATTAGCAATCGAAAATGATTTGGATTTATCCGAATATGTTGATATGATTGCTCAGTTCGCTGACACTTGGCGTAACGAGTTACAACCGTCATAAACCATGACGATGGAAACTCTCGATTTTAATCGGGTCTTTCCATCGTTTCTTTCTTAAGATGATTAAAATTTATCATTACCCCTAGACTTCACTATACTTTTATGATATAATATAATTATGAAGAATAATGAAAGGAGCCTTTAAATGGAAATCAATTTAACATCTAAATTACGTTTTGTGTTTCAATCTGATGCTGACCGAAAGAGCGCTTACGATACACTCATTGCCTATCGTGATGCCTGTAATTACGTCTCACAATACGTATTTTACAATGATTTTGTCTTGAGACAAAGCGAGTTGCAATCGGCTCTTTATCATGAGCTTCGTAAACGTTTTGGTCTCAAATCTCAAATGACTCAATCTGTCTTTAAAACGGTTATTGCCCGTTATAAAACAGTGCAAACCCAACTCCGTAAACAACGAGTTTGGGATGGATATAAAAAGGACAACCATGGAAAAGACGTTCCAAATTACATTAATAAGGATTTAACATTTTCTTTGGAAACCTATTGAATTCAAACGTCCTCAATTGGATTTAGTCCGTAATCGTGATTACAGCTTTAAAAATAATGTGTTATCTATGAACACTATCAACGGACGTATTTCATGTCAAGATTTATGGACTTTCAGAAAACCCGTATTTTGATGGTTCATGGACACTTGGAACTGGAAAAGTGGTTCGAAGTGGGAAACATTGGTTCTTCCATGTTTCAGCCAGTAAAGAGGTACCGGAGTTTCAAGTAACCCATTTAAAACATGTGGTTGGTATAGACCGAGGATTGCGCCAAATCATTACCTCTTATGATGAAAAAGGGTCAAACTCGTTTTGTCAATGGGTTCTTTTATTGCCAAGAAACGCAATCATTATGCTAAACTGAGAGCTCGCCTTCAAGCAAAAGGTACAAAATCAGCTAAACGTCGTTTACGTTCACTAAGTGGACGAGAATCCCGTTGGATGAGTGATGTAAATCATCAGTTATCTAAGACACTCGTAGAAACTTACGGTAAACAGACGCTATTTGTACTAGAAGACTTGACAGGTGTGACCTTTGACACTGTTCACTCGCGTCGAAAAGAGCATCGATATGAACATCATTCATGGTCATTTTTATGACTTGGAACAAAAACTAAGATACAAGGCTCATTTAAATGAAAGTGAAGTCTTATTAGTTGATGCCCATTACACCAGTCAGAGATGTCCTAAAGTGTGGAAGCATAGATAAATCAAACCGTGATAAAAGACATTCACCAATATACATGCTCCAACTGTGGTTACTCAAGTAATGATGACCGAGTAGGAGCAATGAATATATATGAACTAGGTAAAATGGTTTGTATCAGGGATAGAGAAACCGTCGTTTGTAATATCAAATGAATAGACATGCGTAAACGTATGTCACTGCCGTAGCTCATCAACCTGCGGATTTAGAAATGTTATTTCTAAAAAGAAGTCTCAATTGTTTTGTTTTAAGTAACAAAGAATGTGGAAGGAAGAACCTTCTGTTTGACCACATTCAAATTAGGGACGAACCACCTACTTTAGTGTGTGTAGTTGATAAACCATTCTTTACGAATGGTTTTTTTTTCCTTATAAACATACGTTTATAAGGAAATAATGGGCTCCGCCCAATTGTTGCTTCGCAACAACCCAAATTTTTTATGAACTCACCACTCATATAGTTTTATAAAATTTTAAAAATAATTTAAATATTTCCAGTTTTTTGCTTGACATGCTGCTATCAACGTGATATACTATAGATAGCCAATGAAGGAGTAACTAATTGGTTGGATATGTGACGAATATCTGTAAAATAGAGTCAAAGCAAACAGTATCTACCTATTGTAAACCTTTGATATTTAAATAACAAACTATAAAAAAAGGAGTGTTGAGCGCCCGGGTAGACGGGTAGTTGAAAGCGTAGCTCAACGAATACGCACATGACAAACGTCGTAATTACCAAACCTATTTCCATTTTCCCTGCCACTAAACAAGATGGTTCACCCACTCGTCGTTTAGTAGTATCCGTAACACCTGCTGAATTGGCTGAAATGCCTGAAGAATTGTTCGCAGTGAAGGTTAGTCAATCTAAAAACCCAACACGTGCTGGTAAAGTAGTTTTCAAATACTTTGCATATCGATTGACAGAATCAACACCATGGACTGATATGGTTCCATCAAACTTTAACATCGCAACACCAGTTGCCGAAATTAAAGCAGCTGTAGTAAATGCTATCGGAAGTAAAGCTGACGCTGAAAGTTCAGTTTACAATCAATATGCCTGGTAAATTTGCCAATATTGAAACATCTGATGGACGCTATAGTCTATATGACTTTAATGCATCACAAGATGGTAACCTCGGATATTACCTTAAAGGTGGAACTGTTGTCACTGTTACATTTGACACCATCAGAACACCAAGGTAACACATACTACCGTGTACGTCTTGATGCTAATGGACAAAGTCCAGAAGATATTTTCGTGCGAGGTGGTAAAGGTAAAGTCTTTGGACAAGACGACGCAGGAGCAGCTGAAACAAGTGTCTTTTCGGGTGACGCTGGTGCAGCTAGGCGAAGCAGACGTGGCTATTTGGTAATTGAGTAACCGTGTCATCATCTTGACAAGGGATGTCGGAATTTCCGATATCCCTCTGTTAAGATACATGAAAAAAATGGGTGATAGTAGAGTCATCAAACTTAAGACTGACCCCGAACGGTTTGAGTTTTTAGTACAATTAGTAAATGACATTGGTAACGCCAATGGACTTTCTGATTATACAACAAATGGGACTATTGGACTCACCCCAAGTACATTCTATTATAAATTATGTCATAACGATTTAACAATACCGACATTCTATATGGCATCTCTCAAGGATGGTAAATTGACAAATATAGAACATGTTACCCCTCGAGGTTTGAGTGATATGGTGACCGGTAGAGATTGGAGTGATATGATTGACTAAGAATGTCAAAAATCAAAAAGAAATTGAACGAATTGAAAACGTCATTGAACACATAATGAATCATCGAAAAGTATTGGAAGCGAAATACAATCGTGAAGATTTTAGTGAATGTTTGTTGATATTAAACAAATGTGCATCATTTCCAAAACGATTTGCAACTCTTTGTTTGAATTTACAAGATGATTTGGTATATAGTTTGCTAGAAATAACATCTGATGAAATCTCTTTGGAGGAACTTACTCAAATGAAGAGTTATTTCCAAGAACAATGTCGACAACTAGAGAAACAAAAAGAACAAGCAAAAGAACGATACAATCGATTCATGTTTCACTTATCAGACAATCGTATATTAACCAAAGCTGGACGAGAATATTATAATTATAATAGTCAAGTTATGACTGATAATTTACGTTATCAAGATTTGAAATTCACTCTAGCTTCGTATTTTGACGGTTTTCATGCAGACAAATTAACATTGCACATGTGGCTATTAACGATTATCAATCACAAACTATCATAGTCACTGAGTGAGAAAGGAAATTACATGACAGAACTCATCACACCATCTACATTAAATGAAGATGTGACATTGGTATATTCAAAAAACAATTGTGTCAAATGTAAACAAACAAAAATGCTCATGGAGCGTTCAAATATCCCATATAAAGAAGTGAAACATTGAGGAATCTGGGTTATTTGAAGAATACATTGACATGCTCAAAGACGGAGACGATGCTGGACTTGCAATGCCTGTAGTTGTACCAGCACAATCAACACAATTAGAACGTTGGAATGATTTCCGACCAACTAATATTAAAGCTTTAGCATTAGCACTAAAGTCTTAAAATCAAATTTTGGCTCATAACTCATAAAGGGTTATGGGTCTTTTTCGTGTAGAAAGGTCAGACAATGAAAACAAGGACATTTAATAGTATCGATGATGTACACAAAACATGGAATGACGAAACATGGATACGTTATAACCAAATTTTGGAATCATTACCAACCGGTGTAAACTTAACAACAGAACAAGAAAATCAATTGTTCCCTACGATACCTGACTATGTTATTGTTGGAGACAACATCTATTCTATTGAACTAGATACACATTTGGAAAAGCAACAGGGTAGTATTGATAGTTCTAGCTTTTGTAGTGTTAAACTAACAAAGATTGATGATGAGAGCATTATTGACCAGTATTTAAATACACCATCACGAAAAATGAAGTTATTGGAAGAAAAATTAAATAACAAATATACATTTCTCAGTGATTTAAATGCTAAATTTGTTATTGATTATCGTGATGTATATCGAGACACACAGGTTTCATTGAAACGCAAAGATGGACAGACATTAATTATAGATACTTATAACAAATCGACCGAGTCTGAAATGGATAAATGGTTACAATCTATTCACGATAACATTATCTTTATAAAACAAGTCAATGAATTGTTAAATGAATCAAAACTCAAAATTTCATCACCCCTAAGAATGTATAGTTATTCATGGTCTATGCATGGACAATATCAACATAATGGGCGTGAATATACTATCAATATAAACAACCGTAACGGTAAGGTTTATTTAGATGTGAAATATACATTTCACAAGTGACGATTACATAATCGACTTGACAGACACCATTCAGATGAGATGTGAAACCGACCATTCCATGGACTGTAGTATCACTAATTATAAAGAAAAATCAATCGAGGATAACATCCAACAGAATATTGATGAAATGATATCTGAATTGGAACTTGCAATCCATAAAGTATCTATAGAAAGGATAAACAATGGCAAATACATCTTATGCCCAAAGGGCACGTAACATTGAAATTAACGAATCAAAATGATTTGTTATATTTTGCTAAAATATTAGCCACTACAAATCAGGGTTTATATTTCAATTTGACCATCACTTTTTATCCAACAACCATTGACGAACTTGACTTATACAATTATCGAACATCAGACAAGTGGCACATGATTGATTTGAAATGGACTGGAACCGGGCGATGGACAATTCAAAGTGTTCTTTCTACAACACTAGAAGACGCTTTATTCTCTAATACGCATGATGAAAAACTACAACAACTACAACAAAAACCAATAGAGCTCATCTATGAATATTGTGATGAAGACACATCAATGGGTATGTTATATTCGGGAGTATATGAATCAGCATGGTCACCCGATGACCAAGTTCTATCCAATGAACAACTCTCAATCACTGAATATGAATGTACAGCAAGTAATTTAATCAAATTAGGATTATTAGGATTATATGATGAAGAATCCCTCTTTACAAAAGAGCATGTATTGAAAAATTGGGATGATATGAAAAAATATGCTACATCAGAAAGTGCTATGAATTTCTTCTCACAACCAAAAACACAAGAACTTGAAAACATGATTACTAAATTTTTCGATGAATATGATGTTTGCGACATATATTGGGATGTTGATTCTTTATATGAAGAAATTCAAGAGGTCTATGACAAGTTATAATGAAGGTCTGAGAAAAATCAGATTTCAACCCCGAATCGATTAGTACTTAAGATAAGAAACTGTCAAGGAAAGACAATAAAACCCGTGGGACTGACGCTCCTTCGTTACCGCACAAGAAAAAGAGGTAGTATATCACTAGAGAAACTATCATCTTGTGAAACTTCCAAAGCTCAGACACATACCGAGATTGGGTCTTTACCCAAAGCAGGTCATTATCGATAAGACAGTCGTTATTATCACAAGTAGATAAAGACGAGAACTGAGCGCATTTACCAACATGTAAATGGGAACCCTTGGACGTCAGTCCATGGAGGACGTCAATAGAGTAAAACAATTGTAACCGAATTGTAATGTTGAGCTCTGGAAAAAACGAGATATATGTGTTATACTAGAGATATAACATGATATCGAATATGAAAGGATAAGACATTTGCAAATCACAAGACAAATCAAAAAACAAACAAAATCAGCCTTTTTACTAACAGGTGCATTGTTACCATTATTACAACCCGCATCTGCATTAGCTGAAGAAGTTGAAACCAAACAAGAGGTCATTCAAGTAGCGGAAAAATCCGAAACTAAGGAATTGACTGAACTTGAACGCTTACAACAGGAGTTGAAATCATTAGACGCATCAAGAATTGCGTTGAAAACACAGATTACAACCTTGAATACGAAAGACGGAAAAGTGAAGCGTTCAACTAAACAAGCTCAGGCGTTAAACCTTAAGAGTCAGATTGATACAATTGAGAAAAAAATTGAAAACACTCAAAAAGATATTGACGCCGAAGAAAAACGTTTAGCTGAAGAGGCACGTAAAGCTGAGGAGGCACGTAAAGCTGAGGAGGCTCGTAAAGCCGAAGAAGAACGTAAAGCTAAATTATCCAATGCCATCAATAATGGAACACCATTAGCTGGTACATCTGTCCCAAGTTATACAAATCATGAGAGTAATACTTATGAATGGGGACAATGTACATGGGGAGCTAAGGTCTGGCACCATGGGCTGGTGGTTACTGGGGTAACGGCGGTCAATGGGCCGCATCGGCATCTGCCGCAGGTTTCAAAACAGGCAAAACACCGGTCCCTGGAGCTCTAGTATCTCTTCATGACGGAGCATATGGTCACGTAGCATATGTTTCCGCTGTACGAGAAGATGGTATGATTCAAATTATGGAATCAAACTATGGTGGGTCCGCATATGCAGTTGATTCACGAGGAATTGGACAATATCGAGGATGGATTCACCCATCATCATTGGGTAGTCATACCTTTATTTACCCACCAGGTAGTTAATAAGAATAAAAATGGCACGCATACGGTCCTTTCAAATTTCTTGCATAATTTGATAGCGCAGTTTGTTGACTATCCGACGTCTTTTGCAAGTTTTGGCGTTGACTCACGGAGGTTCAGCCGTGGGATTGTTAGCGGGGATGGTGGAATAGGCAGACACACAGGACTTAAAATCCTGCGAGCATAAGCTCATGAGGGTTCAAGTCCCTCTCTCCGCATAATGAAAAAGGGTAAGATGTTATTTTATTTCGACCTTTGACAGAATGATAGCATTGTGATATAATAAATGTATCACTAAAGTAAAGGTGTTCCTCGACCTATTAATCGAGGGTGATAAAGACTAATGATATTAATACGCAATCGGATAAACTCATAGATAGATTAATCTTATTGCTTGATTGTCAAGGAAAAGACATAAAAACCACACATGTGTTAAATGGTTACATATATTGAGCCATTTTATCGATACTTTGTAATCATGTGAGGTACCCGCCCAATTAGGGTATCTCATGAGCCGATTTAGTTCAGTTGGTAGAACATCTGATTTGTAATCAGAGGGTCAGCGGTTCGAATCCGTTAATCGGCATGGGTGACAAATATTTCTCTTGTATTGTTAATATTTAACCCCACATTGTATACAATGAAGCAACTACTGAGACAGCCAGGAGTGCGTCTCAGACTTGCTTGTCATTTAAAATTCAATTTACCGTCATCACCCGCAAGAATTCTCCGAGAACTTGTTGGGGCTCCGTTCTCAAAATGAGACGTTTTGACGGTATGACATGTTGTATGATACTGTACACACCCGCTGTTGGTGAGATACAGTATCATATAGCAGATACAGTATCAAATAGCAATAGTGTTTCACATCCCAGGCCGATAACGTTAAGACGGTATCAATGGCAAAATTGTGGTGATGTAACTCATAGTTATAATTGTTTCTTGGAAGAACAGGCGTAATTATGAGTTGGGTACTTTCCAAGAGGAACCGCGGGTTCGAATCCTGTGGGCATCTTAGTTAGTCATACTAACGAAATTATACATATGGAGTGATACTCAAGTCTGGCTGAAGAGAACGGTCTTGAAAACCGTCAGGTGGCAGCGATGTCACGCGTGGGTTCGAATCCCACTCACTCCTTATTTTAATGCGCGGTAGTAGCAGTGGTAGCTCGCAAGGCTCATAACCTTGATGTCGGGGGTTCGAATCCCTCCTGCGCAATCACTAATCTAGTAGCGACAGATTGGTTCGAGCAAATCCGAAGTAGAACAAGCGTTTGAAGGATTTGTGGTTCTATTTATTTTATAGGAGTTTTATATGACAGTTAAAGAATTAATTGAAAAGCTTCAGGACATCCCTGAAAACACACCAATATATACATTATTAACTGGATATTATGATTCAGAAGATGGTCTATTAAAGTTAGAAGGATTCATTTCATCTATAAATTATGACCCAAAAGGTTACATTTATATTGAATCTGATTTTGATAAAGCCACATATATCGTATAACATTAGTTGTCGGATTGGTTAAACGATTTAGGCCTACAAGTTCCAATCTTGTGTCCGACTTTAATAACAAATTTTGGTCTTACGGAAGGGTAGCGAAGAGGCTAAACGCGGCGGACTGTAAATCCGCTCCTTCGGGTTCGGGGGTTCGAATCCCTCCCCTTCCATCTTATACGGGCATAGTTTAAAGGTAGAACTAAGGTCTCCAAAACCTTCAGTGTGGGTTCAATTCCTACTGCCCGTGTTAAACGTTATGGCGGGTGTGGTGAAGTGGTTAACACACCAGATTGTGGCTCTGGCATACGTGGGTTCGATTCCCACCACTCGCCTTTTTACATTATTGGGGTATAGCCAAGCGGTAAGGCAAGGGACTTTGACTCCCTCATGCGTTGGTTCGAATCCAGCTACCCCAGTTGACAGCCCATTTTCATCATTCGTGGGTATGTCAAAGTTCTGTTTGAAATCATAGATATTGGGTCCTCCTGAACTGAATATCTAAAGGTGTTGTAATTTGAATAAGGTTACAACATCATTGCTCACTAAATTTAAATGAGCAAACCTTCTTTCTAATAAACCAGGGGATTCGAACTGTAAAAGGTTCGTATCTCATAGCTTAGTGATGCGTTACACTAAGCAAATTCGTAGATTTTTCCTTTCTATTAAAAGAAAGAGAAGAGTGGTTGTTAAGGGATGCTAACTATTAAAGGTTAGTATCTCATAGCTACGTGTATCAAAACATAGAGTGAAAAGTATTTTAAGAAACTAATGGAGATTCCAATTATGGGGAAAAATTGGAAAAACAAAATCTATTAGTAAGTATCCAATGAGGTTTAGACCTCTTTAGCATCGTTGGTCAAGTGGTTAAGACGCTGCCTTTTCACGGCAGTAACATGGGTTCGATTCCCATACGATGTGTATTAATCTATTATGGGGTGATAGATTAAAAATAAGCTGTCATAAGCTAGCTCCCAAATAAGGCAACACAACTGTCAAAGGTTGTGGTGTCATACACGTCAAAGAAAAGACGATAAAACACGGCGTGCAATTTAGACACGAACGTAAGGGATGCGCTAACCACAGGGATTGCCCGGGTTGTATCCTAAGATACTAAAATAGTGTTCTCTACTCATGAAAGCAATGCTACACAATATGGTCTACCCATCGTAGGTAACTTATGAGAGACAACTGCTATTTGAGGTATCAACAATGTTAAATAAGTTTTTTGGAGACATGATATTTGACATGGTTCTAAAAGCGACAAACGTGTTTTATTCTATTTGACATTGTTCAAAAAGCTGTCGGCAGTTTGGATAAGTGATATATCATTAAAAATGGATACAAAATGCTGATTTAATAAGACTTGGTAGCTCAGTTGGTAGAGCAGTGGACTTTTAATTCACGGGTCGCAGGTTCGAGTCCTGCCCAAGTCATTGAGATTATATCTCAAACAAAGTCTGACGCCAATAGCAGCGTCTAGGCTCCCTGTAAAATTGGGAAACTTGTAGGTGACTGTGCCCGCAAGTGGCATCCGGCGAAACTCAAAAGGTATCGTTTGTAATGATTTGAAAAGAATCATGATGGGATGTGCTTCTTATTAAAGCGTTAGTTGTAAAGTACACTATTCCGTTGGGGGTTAGCCTCGCGTTCAGCTCGCTTGCATGTGCAAGAGTGGGAGTGAATGTGTTTGCGAATGTAAATTCTATGGACACATCACGTGAGGAATCATGACTCTTTTGTCTTGAAGCATGGTAACATGTGTATAAAACGGAAACAAGTGGTTGGTCTGCGGTATGACAGAAATACTTATGCAACAGTCAATACGGTAGCAGGATACCGATTCCTGCACAGAATAAATTCTCGAACAAAGGCCATGTTTGAGAATCTGGTCGCTTATTAAGCGGTGAGTTAGTGACATTACGGGTGGCATCCCGTCTCGTGGCGGAATAAGTTTGTCGACTTAACGCATACTATCACGACACCCAAAAGGTGCTTTGAGCCTTGATGAAGGCGAGTTGATAGTAGTATGTGCTAACGTAATCGTTAGAGCTTTCTAGGGAATCTAGGTAGGGAACGATTTGGAAACATGAGTCTAAATCCAAGCCTAAATGCCGAAGTATGGTTGATGTCTTGAAAGAGACTATAAGATTGTGCCAAGAAACGCCGTATTAAATCCATAGAAGTTTGATAACTACGCAGGTAGCGTAAACAGCCAAGACATCGTGGACCTTGGGTGGTATCGACCCATCCTTAATGACTGAATAACGACTGCTTTAATGAGGATGTTGGTAAAAACTAAACCCAACCCCAATTTAGACTGGATAGCTCAGCTGGGAGAGCGCTTGCCTTACAAGCAAGATGTCGCAGGTTCGAACCCTGCTCCAGTCATTAACCCGTCAAAGAAAAGACGATAAAACACGGCGTGCAATTTGGACACGAACGTAAGGGGTGCGTTAACCGCAGGGATTGTCCGGGTTGTATCCTAAGGTACTAAAATAGTGTTCTCTACTCACAGAAGCAATGCTACATAAATGGATTATCCATAGTAGGTAACTTGTGAGGGACAACTGCTATTTGAGGTATCAACATTGTCAAAATCTCAAGCTCGAGGTTTTAATATGGTTCGAAAAGTTTCCACTAAAACAATTGCGTCTCAGTAAAAATATGTCAATCGAAGAATTCGCAGAATTATTAGGTTATGATGTAGAAACAATTCAATCTATCGAAGATAATGATAACTCATCATTATATGATGTATTGGATATCTTAGATAAGTGTGGATGTGAAATTGTTATTCGAGAGAAACAATAAGGAGAATTACTCAAGAGGCTGAAGAGGGAGCTTTGCTAAAGCTCTAGGTGGCAGAAATGTCACGCGGGGGTTCGAATCCCTCATTCTCCGTGCCAAACGTTATACAATATATGTATAAACTTCGGCTCACTCATTGTCAGAGATGAGTGAGTCTTAATACTTCGATAGTGGAAGTATAGTCAAAGAAAAGACTTTAAAACACGGCGTGCAATTTGGACATGAACGTAAGGGATGCGATAACTACAGAGATAACTCGAGTTGTACCCTAAGATACTAAAATAGTATTCTCGACTCACAAAGAAATGACACAACTTGTGGGGGACAACTGCTATTTGAGGCATCAAACACGACAGTGGAATCTAAAAGTTATATCTGAACACTGTAAGTGTTTTTTTTTGATATTTTGTTGGAGGAAAGAATACCACAATGTTTGTATATACAGTTAAATTGGATGCTAATTTAAGTCATCATAAAGAATTAGAGAAAAGATTTCGTATGGCAGATGATATCTATCAGAAGACATTACGAGAGATATTGAAACGTGTACGAAAACAAAAAAAAGACCCACGTTATAAACAAGCCTATAAATTACCAAAAGGGCAAGAACGTAACGACATTTTGAAAGAATTAGATGTCAAATACGATTTACAAGGAAAATTTACATTTGGTAAATTTGCAAACGATTACCGCAATGCACGAAACTATTCGCGCTATATCCCAAGTGATATTGCCAATAAGTTGGGTCACAGAGCATGGGAAGCTTATTCTCGTGTCAAATTCGCTAAAGGTGCACATCATATCAATTTGAATCAACCATTATTATCATTTGAGGCCAAAGGTGATTGTGGATTAATCATTCGTAACGGAGTATTTAAAATGGGCACAAAGGGTGCTCAATTTGAATGCCCTGTCATGTTTAAAAACGACGAATACGAACAAGAATTACTAAGAAACCCATTCAAATATAATCGATTAGTTCGTAAATATCAATATGGACTTTGGCATTATTATGTACAAATGACCTTCGATGGTAATCCGCCATACACACCAAACGGCACCTATGGTTCAGTTGGTCTTGATATTGGAACATCAACACTTGCAGTGAGCGCACCATATGAAACAAAATTATGTGAGCTAGCCCAAGGACTAGACAATGAACAAGAAAATGACTTTATTGCACGATTACAACGAAAACTAGATAGACAACGACGAGCAAATAATCCAGATAATTATAATGAAGATGGAACAATTCGTCGTGGCCCTAAGAAATGGATTGATTCAAAGGAATATAACAAAACAAAAGAAGAATTAGCCGAATTACAGAGACAACGTGCCATGAGACGACGCAATCAACATCAAACATTAGCAAATGAAATCGTTGAGTCAGGTGACCGCTTTGTAGTTGAACAAATGTCCTTTAAAGGGTTACAAGCAAAAGCAAAAGAGGCGACGATTTCAGAAACAACAGGACGATATCGTAGCCGTAAACGCTATGGAAGAACAATTGGGCACAGAGCACCAGCTATGCTTATTGAAATGATACGTTCCAAAGCCATTTCACAAGAAAAGAGTTCATCAAAGCTGAAACATCAAAAGTCAAAGCTTCACAATTAGACCATATTACAGGTCAATATAAGAAAGTTGGATTAGGTGTTCGCACAAAAACAATTGGTGATGAACAAGTTCAACGTGACTTGTATTCTGCATTTTTATTACAGCATGTTGAAAATGACGGATATACTGTAAATCTGCAAAAATGTGAAGAAGATTTTGAACAATTTTTGGAACATCAACAACAAACGATGTCTGAACTAACAACAGACCTCAAATCAGCAGGAAAAGACACATTTCATATCAAAACAGGAAAGGATGATGAGAATGGCATACAAAAAACCATTGAGTGAATTACTCAACTATTTAGTGCGTAAGGGAATTGATATTTCAAACCTGAAAATCGTAGACGAAAATGACAATGGAGGTGTCAAATATGGAAATTAATAAAACCTTTGAATTCGATAATGTGACATCTGATTATTATGCAGAAAACATAAACCAACCAGTAAAAGTGGTGATTGATGTTTCATTATCCAAATATCCTGAAAGCCCCTCATTTAGTGTTTCAGGGTATGTAGATGAATATGGTATAGCCGGTCAAATTCTGAATACTCTATACGATGTTACATCATTAAAAGATAATCCACAATTCTTAGAAATTTATGACTTGTGGTCAAAATATCATCTAAATGATTTGACACCTGGTACCCCTGAGCAAATGGAAGCATTAGCAAAAATTCCGAACTTATCATCAGCTTGCCAGTACCTAGAAGCCTGCCAATATTTAGATGAACAAGGATTATTAGTGGTTGATTACAAAGGGAAACCATATAAATATGGTAGTGGTTGGTTGACAACACCAATCCCCGAAGAGGATTTGAACCGAATTCTGAAATTATTAGAAGTAAACGAGGTAGACGAATGAAAATTATCTATCACAGTTTCACAGGCAATTGTGAACGATTTGCAAAAAAATTAGATGAAACCGCCGTATCAATCAAAGAATTACCAAAATTAACTGAAAATGCTGTATTGATATTCCCAACTGTTGGTTTGGTATAGTACCACTGATTGTCAAGAAATATTTACGTGACAATCGTGAATATATCAAATTCGTCATTGCATCGGGAAACAAAAACTGGGGACCAAACTTTGCCAAAGGTGCAGATATTATCACCGAGAAATTAGGAATCCCAAGTTACAAAATTGAATTAGCGGGCACTGAAGATGATGTTCTCAACGTAAAAGAAATCATCGCCCATCTTTAAAAAAAACGCAAATTGTGATATAATAAAAGTATCACAATTAAAGGAGAAAAACTAGTGAATCATATTGAACTGAATAATGCCATCACACGACAAGTTGATGGTTTTTATGACCTGTCTAAAGACCAAGAGGCTTTAGCTGTCTATTTAGAGGAAGTAGCTACCAAAACGAAACATTTCAAAAATGAATTGGAACGATTGAGTTGGCTAGTCGAAAATGATTTTTATTTCGACTGTTTCTCATTATATGACGAGCATTTCTTAAACGAAATCACCAAAAAAGCCTATACTTATGACTTTAAATTCGCCTCATACATGGCTGCAACGAAATTTTACCAAGGCTATGCACTAAAAACGAATGATAAACAAGTGTATCTAGAAAACTATGAACAACACATGGTTATTGTTGCCTTATATCTTGCACAAGGTGATAACTATTTTGCTATGGAATTGCTAGATAGTCTTATGCGACAATTATATCAACCAGCAACACCTACCATGCTAAATGCTGGTCGCTCACGTGGTGGAGAATTGGTATCATGTTATTTGCTCTCACTAGATGACAGTCTAAATTCTATTAACTATAATGAATCTGTAGCTAGAACATTATCTAAAAATGGTGGGGGTGTAGCACTCAACCTTTCAAGATTGCGTGCACGAGGTGAATCAATCCAAGATGTTGAAGGATGTGCAAAAGGGGTACTACCTGTTGCCAAGTCATTGGAAATGAGCTTCCAATATGCCGACCAATTGGGACAACGTCCTGGTGCAGGTGCAGTATATCTAAACGTATTCCACGCAGATTTACCTGAATTTTTAGATACTAAAAAAGTAAATGCTGATGAAGGTTTACGACTTGCAACTATCTCTACTGGTGTAATCATCCCAGACCAATTTATGCACTTAGCACGCGCTAATGAACCATTCTATATGTTTTATCCACATAATGTTTTCAAACATTATGGCGAACATCTTGATGACATGGATATGACGAAAATGTATAAAACTTTAGTTGCAGACCCACGTATTAAGAAACGTGAAGGTTCAGCACGTGACATTCTGAACCAAATTGCACGTATGCAATTACAATCAGGATATCCATATCTAATGTTCCGAGACAATGCAAATAAAGTGCACGCGCTTAAAGATATTGGTGACATTAAAATCTCAAACCTTTGCGTAGAAATTCAGCAATTACAAGAAGTTTCAGAAATTGGCGATATTGGTGAAACAGAAGGTTGGGACATTAAACGTGATATTTCATGTAACCTTGGTAGTTTAAACATTGCCAATGTCATGGAAGCTAAAGACTTATACGGTGCAGTATTCCCAGCTATGAAGGCTTTGACAGCAGTATCTAACATGAGCCATGTAAAAGGTGCTCCTGGTGTCGCGAAAGCTAATGAAGAACTACATTCAGTTGGATTAGGAGTTATGAACCTTCATGGTTATTTAGCTAAATCTAATCCCTTATGATAGTGACGAAGCCAAAGAATTTGCAGACGTCTTCTTTGCTGCTATGAATTATTATTCAATTCAAGCATCTATGCATATTGCACGCAAAACAAAAACAACGTTCAAAGATTTTGAGAAATCTGAATATGCCAAAGGTGATTACTTTGATAAGTATACAACACATGACCACTTACCAAAATCACCAATTGTTAAAGAGCTATTTGAAGGTATGGAATTACCAACTAAAGATGATTGGGCACAACTAGCACGACGTGTACAAAAACATGGATTATACCATGCATATCGACTTGCTATCGCCCCAACACAATCAATCTCATATGTACAGAATGCAACATCAAGTGTTATGCCTATTGTGGACTTAATCGAACGAAGAGCATATGGTGATAGTGAAACATATTACCCAATGCCATTCCTCGACGAAATGACAGCAAGTGTATATCAAACAGCCTATCAAATTGACCAAATGAAATTAATTGATTTGGTATCAGTCATTCAAGAACATGTCGACCAAGGTATTTCAACCATTCTATACGTAAATTCAACCATTTCAACACGTGAACTTGCACGATTATACGCCTATGCTCACCACAAAGGGTTGAAATCATTATATTACACTCGTAACAAACTTCTTTCAGTAGAAGAATGTACAAGCTGTAGCATTTAATACAAAATAAAGAGAAATATCATAGGTATTTCTCTTTTATTATCTATATCTCTAAGGGGGTAAAATTTATGAAAAACAAATTAACACTATTAACCGCTGTAATCTTATCATCGGTAGCATTTGGTAGTCGAGTACATGCAAATGAAGTTGAGACCACGGTAACGTCAACAGAACCAACATCAGCCGTAACATCAACTGAGACAACGACTGTTGCAAACCCAACGGAAACTACAACTGAGCAACTGAGGCTACGACTGAGGCTACGACTGAGGCTACAACTGAGGCTACAACTGAGGCCACAACTGAGGCCACAACTGAGGCCACAACTGAGGCAACAACTAAGGCTACAACTGAGGCTACAACTGAAAGCAACATTCAAGTAACAAAAACAGGTACTGAAATTCACATCACTAATCCCAAAGTCACAATTGACCAATCTGAAGGCCAAGGTAAATATAATGGATTTAAGGTGAAATATGAAGATATTCGTATCCCTGATAACGTAAACGTAAATGCTAATGATAAAGTAGTCTTTACATTGCCAAAAGAAGTCAAATTTCAGACAAGCTTCGAATTTGACGTTAAAAACCCAACCAATGATGTGATTGGTAAAGCATTTGCAAATGCAGAAACTGGTACATTGACAACTGTTTTTAATGACTATTTCACAGGACACCCACTAAACAAACAAATGTCATTAACATTTGATGCCAAGTGGACTGATGCCGTTGAATCAGGTAAGCCTGTATCAGTTAACTTTAATGGTACAATTGTAACTACCAATATTGCAAAAGAACAAGAGATTGGTAAAGATGAGTTAGTTGCTAAATGGGGTAGTCAAGATAAAGATGACCCAACTGTTATTAACTGGACAATTCGTGTAAACTATGCAAGACGCATCCTAAACACGGTAACATTACTTGACACTATGAGTGATAACCAGAAACTTGTAGACGACTATTTAGAAGTAAACTATGTAGATAGTGTTGACCCGTGGATTTACGCGGGAGATGCGCGTAAATTGGTCACATCAATGACAAAGAATCCAAATGGTTTCGAATTGACACTTGCACGACTTGAACGTATGGTATACGTGAATTATAAGACACGTCTCACAAATGCGGTCAAAGATAGCGTTAATCCTACAAACGTTGTTACATTAACCGCCGGAGACACAACAGCTACATCAAGCATTGCTGTATCACTTGTTGGTGGTCGCGGTGATGCTGTTGGTGAAAACAAACCAGCACCAACATGGGAATTGCCAAATGAAGCACCTGTAGTTGAAATTCCAGAGTTGCCTTTGGACGACATTCCACTTCTTCCACCAGCACCTGTAGTTGAAATTCCAGAGTTGCCTTTGGAAGATATCCCTCTTCTTCCACCAGCACCTGTAGTTGAAATTCCAGAGTTGCCTTTGGAAGATATCCCTCTTCTTCCACCAGCACCTGTAGTTGAAATTCCAGAGTTGCCTTTGGAAGATATCCCTCTTCTTCCACCAGCACCGGTAGTTGAAATTCCAGAGTTGCCTTTGGAAGATATCCCTCTTCTTCCACCAGCACCGGTAGTTGAAATTCCAGAGTTGCCTTTGGAAGATATCCCTCTTCTTCCACCAGCACCTGTAGTTGAAATTCCAGAGTTGCCACTGGAAGATATTCCACTTCTTCCGCCGGCACCTGTCGTTGAAATTCCAGAGTTGGAACTTCCTGGGGAATCTACTGAACCTCGCAAAACTACAGAAACAACAGAAAACACTGAAACACCTGTCAAGAAAACATATGACGCCCCAGCAATGCTACCAAATACTGGAGAATCATCATCTCTTGTTGCATCACTAGTTGGATTAGCCATTGCAGGTACAACACTAAGCTTTATGTATAAAAAGCGTAATTAATAAATCCAAAGACCTGAGCATGTCATGAAAAGGCTCCAATTTTGATTGACAAACAACATAGTTTGTGTTATAATTATTGTCTATAGAAAGGATAACAAATGAAAGCAGTTAACTGGAATAAAGCAAGATGATTTGATTTTTATGTATTGGAACCAAAATATTCAACAATTTTGGCTAGATACTGAATTCAAAGTATCAAAAGATATTACGGATTGGCGTAACTTGACAGAGCAAGAGCAAGATACCTATAAAAAAGTACTAGCTGGTCTAACAGGTCTCGACACACAACAAGGAAACATTGGTATGAACGTACTAGGAATGCATGTCGAAGATATGCGTCTACAAGCCGTTTATGCCTACATGTCGTTTATCGAAGGTGTACACGCCAAATCATACTCAACAATTTTCACGTCATTATTAGACTCACGGGATACAGACTATTTACTTGATGAATGGGTACCACAACACCCACGCTTGACGTATAAGGCTGATAAAATCCTTGAGCGTTATAATAAGTTAGTGACACTTAAACCAACACAGTATGATATTTACATGGCACACGTTGCCTCAGTATTTCTCGAATCATTCCTATTCTACTCAGGATTTTTCTACCCACTTTATCTTGCCGGTCAAGGTAAAATGACTACATCGGGTGAAATCATTCGTAAAATCATGCTTGATGAAACCATCCATGGTTCATGTGTTGGGTATTCAGCTCAAGAGATTTATAACAAACTATCACCCGAAGAACAAAAACAAGCGGATAAAGAAGTCTATGAGTTGTTGGAAGATTTATTCCAAAAATGAGGAAGCCTTTACTCATGAGTTATATGACTCTATTGGGCTATCTGACCAAGTAATTAATTATGTAAAATATAACGGTAACCGAGCGTTACAAAACATTGGTCGACCTGTCTATTTGAGCATGAACCAATCAATCCAATCATTGAAAATGCTCTTAATACCTCATCTAAGAACCACGATTTCTTCTCAGTGAAAGGTGATTCATATGTTGTACCAACAAATGTTGAAGAAATGACTGACGACGACTGGGACTTTTAATTAGTAATCAATAAAAGGGAGGACATTTTATGTTCAAATATCAAATTCGTGGCGAAAACATCGCTGTAACTGATGCTATTCGAGAATATGCTGAGCGCAAAATCAGCAAGTTGGAAAAATACTTTGATTCACAAGACGCCACCGTCCATGTAAATGCTAAAGTATACCCAAACAAAAAGCAAAAAGCAGAAGTGACAATCCCATTAAAAGGTGTCACTTTACGAGCAGAAGAAACATCCGATGATTGGTATGGAAGCCTGGATATTGTTGTCGATAAACTTGAACGACAAGTCCGCAAACACAAAACAAAGCTACATCGTAAGATTAAAACAAAACCTGTAGCGACTGTTCCATACCCTGATGAAAACCTTCCTTTCGAAACCGACGGGGAAAAAGACGTAGAAACCGATGAACTACAAATTGCCCGTACCAAACAAATTGAACCACAAGCCATGACACCACAAGAAGCTGCACTACAAATGGAACTTCTTGGTCACGATTTCCATATCTTCCATATTCAAGATGCGAATTCAATTGGATTAACATATCGTAGACAAGATGGAACAATTGGCTTGTTAGAGGTTGCCCTACCTGAGCACAAATGCGGATACGAACCGGTTGGTGAAGAAGTTTGGTAATCAACAAAGATAGTATAGGAGTCTTCGGACTCCTATCTATTAATTATTTTTTTTTGCAAATGGTATACACCATTTGCAAATGAATGGGGTTTCACCCCATAGTCGACAAGTCGACACCCCGAAATAATCATGTAAATTCTACAACTATGTTTTAGTGATGATAACTCTAGTGTCAGTAGGGCAAAGCAATAGGCGTTGCACGAAGTTATGTCCTAGGCTTCCTATTTCTAGTTCGTAGATTACCCTATGGTGCCAATAAAACTCTTCAAAAGCCATAGGAAAGGATAGTATTATACGAAATAAAAGGATAATACTATACATAAGGGGTTTGGCCCTGATAATCCCTGGTGACAGGGGAAAGATTTGCTTTATCAACCAGCATATCGCTTTAATAGTCTCTATTAATAGTCAATCCAAACAAGTAATCCATTAGTGCCATCGGTCGGTGGCAGCCAGTAAATCAAAGCATATTCCCAAGGGCGACTGCTGAGGGTAGGTCTTACGTAAAACCTACTGTGAGGATGAATGGTGAATGGGTGAAAATATCGACAAAGTCCGAGGGTCGCGCTAAGGGCGGTTGATAGTTGTTATTTCGAATGGGAGTCGTCCCTTATAGAGATGCAACCGTGTTTGTGTCCGCCGACACAGCACCACAGCAGGCGATGAGTATCTTGTGTCCCAAAAGGATACGAGGCTTTGGTGATGCTTGTCTGTGGTTGATGACAATTATTTTCATTCTATGGATATACAGAATATATAAAAATAAAGAAAAAGCAAAAGTCATCACCCGGTAATGACGAAAGTGCTCTTTTGTGGGATTAACCCACACACCAATAACTCGCAAGGTTTGAGGTGAGGTTGTGAATGTAACGCAGCTAAGAGGTTTAGCGGCCTTTTAGTTAAATGAAAAACAGCCTAGTAGTTATTGCCGATAGGAGTGGTTGCCCCAAGCAACCGAGCATGCATCAGTACACGGGGGAACCTGTGTGGACACGCGCGAATCCATAATGCGACAAAAGCTGATGTGTTTAGGGTGTAGTCTCAGCCTGACCTTCTTTCTTTCGGGATTTAGCTCAGCTTGGTAGAGCACGTGCTTTGGGAGCACGGGGTCGTAGGTTCGAATCCTGCAATCCCGATACATTTTTTTTTACCATTTTTTTACACAATAAAAGAGCCATTTGGCTCTTTTTATTTATCTCACGATTCCTGGGTCAGATAGAATTTCCAATTCAGTCATGAATTTATCAATATCTTCTTCATCAATGACACCAAAGTTAGCTCGAAGTTCTTCGATTTCTTTGGTAGTAGCAAACGCTGACGCTTGCTTTTCCATAGGTTTCGTATCGATAGTAGTATCGACAGAGACCTTAGGTGTATCAGCCTCATCATTCAACCCGTAACGTTCTTCTAATTGACGAATATCATGTTCAATACACTCTTTGGTGAACTGTAATCTCGAAACATCCATATCAACATTACGAGTGTTTCTGTTCAACGCATTTTTAATACGTTCATCGTATGACTCATGAGTTTGTTTTAGTTCGTGAAGTTTATTTAAGTCACCAATGATAGATAATTTAGTCTCATCAGTCAGTTCATTATATGATTCAGGGTGAACAGCATTAAATTCATCTAACGATTTGACACCTGACGAATCAAACGATTGAGCAAACTCCTGTTTGCATCTATCGAATTGTTCTTCCGCCTCATCAGCCATTTGTTGATAGATACGTGCTTGTTCAGCTTCTTCATATTCAGATTGTAAGTATGTTTCCAATTCATGCAAATCATCCACGTGTAAGCTTGATATACGACTTGACAGACTCTCATCACCATATAATCTAAACGGTTCGGGGTCGTCACTGTTAAGGAATAATTTACCATTACCATCATACACGGCATAACATAACCAGAGACCTCAACTTCATCGCCACGACCTTCGAAGAAATCTGTATCAACAACGATACGGGAAATAGCTCGGTCGCCAGTCCACAGCATTCTTAAGTCATCTGACTCATTAATCGCAATATCTAAATATTCTTGTTTTGACATAATATCTCCTTACATAGTCAATTCTTGATTAGATGTTTGGCCGGAAATCGTTTTTGCCAATTCTTGTCCACTAGCATCAAATAGTTTAAATGTTCGTTGGAATGTCTCATCATCAACTGACCGACGGATAGAATACTGTAGTGTCATCTGTACACGATATCCAACCATAGTATCAATCTTCTCTTGGATTTCTGGTGTATTTTTTATGAATCGTAAATCACCATATACCATATTGTCTGGTGTGAATCGTTTAGAATCAGCTCGGACAACACGTTTGAGATTATTTAAAACAGCATCTAGCGCGGGTGTAGCACCCATCGAAAATCCATCCTCAATATCCGCCGCACGTTGGTCATAAATTCGTTCATATGTATCCTGAATAGCTTGATACACATTATTATCCAACGTCATATACCCTTTAGGGTCTTTAAGAGGGTTGAGACCTTCTTTAGCAGCCTCTTCGTTGAAGCGAGCAATGCCCGCTTCACGAGAGAGGATACCGCCGTCCAAATTGTTATGACAGATGTCACCTTCAATTTGTAGTCGTTGACCAATATCCTTATAGCTCATATAGACCTCCTTGTCCATGTGCATTTTCAAATTCTTCCATGATTTGCGCAAGTTCTTCATCAGACAACAAGTCGGAAACAGGGACTTGAGCTGATGGAGCTTCAGCAGCTTCCATAGAACCGGCTTTAGCCATATGTTTTCCAATATGATTGTTGAATGTTGTCTCACTCATAAAGGCAAACGCAGCATTTGATGCTCCTGTGCTATGTAAGACACCTTTACCAAATTGCATATCAACAGGTTGACCTGTATCGCGAGCGATTTGTTTTTGACGGTCATAGACAATGTCCACAAACTTATTAACCGCTTCAGCAGGAGCCAAACCATTGGTAATTTCCAACAATTTAGAACGAGAACCTTCAATGTCATATTGCCCATCCATAACTAATTTCATTTGAGAAATTTTGTCATCGATTTCTGGCAATTTATCGGCATTTTTCTTCAACTGGAGAACACTTTGAGTCATCGAATAGGTGATATCCATCGCCACACGTGTCAATTCTGGGTCAAAGTCACGGTCACCGAAACCTGCAATAAGTTTATTAGTGGTTGAACCAGCAAGACCTGTCCATTCAGCTTTGGCAATCAAGGCTTTCATGAGGGCACGGTTTCGTCAACAGTATAACCTTGCTCGAAGTGTTTTTCCATATCCGCTCGATTACCCTTAATACCATCATCAGCTAAGCGTCCGAGAGACTCTTTGAGAGTATGCTCATCAGCGAATGACAATGCATATGCTCCGTATGATTTTGGACTATCAATGATTTGAGCCTGAATATCTTCAACAATGTGAGCAAGCTCCATATTAGATTTGCCATCTTTGAAGGTGATATTGCTATCATCAATACCATTAGCTAAGACAGCCGCCTTAAAGTGAGAGCCACCAGTACCCAAGAACACTTCACCATAACGGTTCAATTGTTCATATACAGATGATTTGGCAAACAACTCATCTTTTTCTTCATCAGTAAGGTTTAAATTGTTGTAACCATTCAATCCCATTGTATCACTGTCGAAGTCCCCATCGACCTGATTAATCATGAGTGGATTGACATGAGTCATGTTAGGACGATTACCACCAACATTTTCCATTGAGATAACGTTACCAGATTGTACACAAGGGTCACGGTGAGCAAGAACACGGTCACAATCAATAGATGTGGAAATTTGTCCAAGCTTCAAACGAGGGTCAGGTGAAATCATCTCAGTTTTTGCACCTTCAAAGAAGGTCATTGTGTCGATATTCTTGATGATATTATTTTTCTTAGTCAAGTCATTATAGTCAATTGCAACAGCTTTATTGTATGCGATTTGTAACTGACGTTCATTCCCAACAGCTAGTTGCTTGAATACATCTGCATAACGATATGGGATTGTTTCACCTTCTGCAACACGAATTGGAAGAACATTACGGCCATTTTCATCAACGATAGGTTTACCAGTCATTGGACTCACAATTGACATGTCACCCAAGTCAATATTAATAGCATTATCAACCATCCGATTTGTAAGGGATAAACGAATAACTGCAGGTGTCATAAAGTTGTATTCCTGAGCACTTACCGTTTCACGAGCTCGAACACATCCAAGGAAGTTATCATCCTTCAATAATTCTGACTCGTCTTTAAAGCTAACACCCAAACGCTCAAATGCTGTAGCAACTTCATCGATATGATGGTTGCGCACATCTTCTTGAATGATTGCTTTTCGGTATAACTCATCACCAACTTTTGAAGCCAATGCATGTCGGAATAGCGTAGAATATTTACGACCAGCACCTTCTTGACCGTAATCCTTTGATTTGTGTTCAGCCGTTTGAGGTAAGGTAATATAAGCAACTTCCACAATACCATCTTTAATCACTTCACCATTCGGTAAGTGTAAATCTGATTTTTTACCAACTAACCCTTCATGAGCAACACCCATGTTTAGACGGCTAGCAAGCGATACTGGAGATACAACCATATCCAACTCTGGATTTAATCGTGCAAATTCAACAGCATTAATCAAACGCTCATCAGTTGCATCTTGGTCATTCATGTCTGGGTCAATGATAAGAGATGATACAGATTTATTACCATGCATATCAGTAAGTTTGTCACCTGTTTGAACAGCACGGCGAACGACACCATTTTCATCAGTGAATAATCCAATTTCGTCATGTTCAGTAGCAATCGGAGCCAATTTTTCAGCACCTTTTTTGGTTAATACAAGTGCATCTTCCGCATTCCACATTGCAAACTCAGCATAAGCCACATTAACCTTTTCAACGTTGGTAGATGTGAGTAAAGCATTGAAACTCATTTGATGACGGTTAAAGTTATCAGTATCAATTTCATACTCTTTCATAATATTACCAAGAGGTGAATGAATCTGAGTACCACGAGTCAAGGTTCCGTCAGGATTGAATTCAGCATCTTCAGTTAGGTAGAAAATAACACCCATGTTAGAACCATTTGATGTACCAAGGGGGTCAATCAAGCCCTCAGCATCATCGTCCAACATTGTTAGGGCAACAGCACCTAAATCATCCGTACGGTTTTGATATTCAGCAATAAGCGAATTGTTTTGTAAATATGATTTACCGAGAACAACTTTCTTCTTGTATGTATCGAGAATTGCTTCACCAAATGGGTGGTTATCGAAATCTGGAAGATTACGGGACACATCAAGAATCGTCTTAAAGCGAACATCCCCATTAGTTAATTTATATTGCAATTCAACAGCACTAATAGCACGTTCAACAGGGTCAATGTGACGCAATCTTTCAACACGTGAACCTTCTTCATCCGCAAAATATCCAATATGATAAGGAATGTATTTCACATTACCATTCTTGAAGATACCTTTTTCATCCACTTCTGGTAGATTAGTGATTAATCGGTCACCGATTTTAAGAACACCGTATTGAGAATCGTATTCAGCTTCCTCGACACCAAGGCGTTCCATGATACGTCCAGCAAAACTACCATCAACCGTTTGTGGTTCAAATTTGTAATCAATGCTGGCATCTCCATAATTTAAACCGTATAAGCGTGATACTAATTCGCGACGATAATTTGATTCGTACACAAGGAAATGAGGAATGTCTTTCTCAGCAACGAGATGTGTACGAAGTTCACCCATGATGTCTGTGACATCAAAGCTTCCCCCATCCACAATACCCACTAACTCAGTGAATAATGTTGCATATGTCAATTGAGCACCCGCCAAATCCTTTCTGCACGTTCCTGAATCTCTTCAAAGTTTACATTATCATCTGTACGACGTACACGACGACCACGTTGACGACGTGAGTTACGATTCAATTGATGACGCGTATCGATAGCATCTTCGGGGTTACCATCCATCAGGTCACTCATAACAGCAATCTCGTTCGATACGGGTTCAAATCGTGAACCACCCACATAGACACCATCAACATTTTTCAATGTATGGTCGACATGGATAGAACCAAACTCAGTTGAAATAATCAATCCATATGGAACGACCGTTCTATCCGGGTATAATGAAACATTTGGACGATTTACATAGTTTAGTAATTCTTGTGCTTCTGGTTCTGTCAATTTGTCAGCAAAATCAGTCATTGAGCGCTCGGGTAAGAGCATTTTGAGTTTACTAACATAAGGTCTTTTTTTTGCCATTTTAATTCCTTTCTTATTGTATAATCAGTCCCATGCGTTCTGCATCTGCAACAAATCGTTTCACAGGAACAGACGCTGGTGACAACACCGATAGATATGATTTATAATCTTCACCGCCAAAATATTTGCGGGATAAATCCTCTAAGGTCATAACGTCAACCCCCAATCGGATGTTTGCTTAGGGGATTCATGAGCAACTGATTGTGCATGGATTTCACGTTTCAGCCTTTGGCTGGTATCTTGCACACCTTGAGTTAATTGATTTGAACCAACTAAATGTATCTTTTCATCTTCAGTGAGTTCAATAGCATCTTCCAACTCGTTCAGTAACAACATTTCATATAAGAAAATAACTCGCATCATATCACGTGTATAATTCTTATTTAATTGTTTGTCAACACCCAAGTCCGGAGCATCATCAACCAACTCTTTAGCCAATGCCGCCGCATCTTCAGTCACAGGTGTACGTTTTGTATCCTTTGTATTGCTAGATTTGAATAAATCAATATATGACGGATTCAACTCTTCAAATGCAATAGTTTTACCAAAACGTGTCTCAAGAGTTTCATTCATCCAATCAAACACAGCAACAATTGGACGCTCAACATAGCCCAAATCTTGCATACGTTCTCTAAAATGAACATCGCGACGCATCATGTCACGAATAGTTTGTGTCATCATAGTCGTATTTCCTTTCTTCTCTTTTCTTCTATTATACCATGTATGCACGGAAAATGGTATATTTCTTACGTATAGGGGATTCAATGAGCACCGAAAAAAATTGATAGACAATGACATATAATTGTGATATAATAATGATATAGTACTAAAAGGAGGATATCTTATGCAAAAACACCTATCCAATCCATGTGATTGGATGACAAATATCTTTTGGGAGGATAAATCATGAAATTCATAGATGATGTATCTGAAAAAGCCAAAAGCATTATGACCGCCCGAGAGCGAAAGCGAAATCGTGAGAGTGAGCGTAAGTATACCGATTATACGATAAACGCTAGTACACCAAAAGATAACGCGAAAGAGCTGAGGCGTGCACAGAAGAAGAAAGCTGAACCAGACCCAGAATGGTATAAACCGGTATCCTATTATGGACCCACCCAGCTGCATCCATATTCTTAGCTATCATGTTATGGTATTTGTTTCATACATTAGCCAGTATCACTAAAACCAGACATATCATGGTTTGCATCAATCGGCTTTTTGAAATGGTATATACCGTTAGCCATAGTAGCCAATTTGATAATCATACCAATTGTGTATAAGAAAACAAGAGCTCAATGGTTTACGAAAAACGCCATTTATATTGATGATGATATGGAAGACCGTCCCTGATGATGCATATGTTCGAACCGTAGACCATATGGCATTACAATTGGACATCGCACCCGACGTTGGTTTAGGGGATTTGATGGGTCACGCATCAACATTAATGAGTCACATCATGGTATCAAATAAAGGTATCAAGAAAAATCAAAGTACCAGTCTATGATAAAAACGTAGATGGGTTTGTGAAAACGTGATGAAAATGGTGAGATTGTATATGAGACGAAACCGATGTTTGACGAAGAATTGGCTCATCGATTATATGATATGAGTGGTGTACCACCAGAATTCCGACTATTTCTATGACGCACGAGATTACGACTTTAACCCCTATTGATAAAAAGACAAAACGTCGATTGGGTGACTATGGTCGAATGGAATATGACACCTTAGCGGATGTCATCAATAATAACTTCTATGTATTAGATACAGAAACTGCACGCCCTGCAGGTGTGTATTTCTATGACCGCCGACCTGTAAATACTATTCTTATAGCGATTACACGTGGTGGTAAGGGGTATATAAATGGAACATTGTAATTTGATATCAGATATGATATAATAGAATTATAATCAACCAAAGCCCCTCTTGTTTGGCGACAAGCAAGAGTTATCATGTTAATTGCTTTGAATCCCTAAAGCCTATCCACCAAAGCGGAGATTGAAAAATCAAACGTAACGGTTGCGAAAGTAGAAAAAAGAGATAGGATAGTAATATGGTTAAATCCTACGTTACTGAACAATGGGTCTTTAGCAGCCACACCACTAAGTCATTGATATGTGGTAGGTCCAACGATTATCCCCTTACGGGGGAGTAGAACCGTAAGCAGTACAAACGTACAAGACGGAAGAAAAATATGAATCTCTTTGTGTTGATAATCTTTAGAAGGATGAAACAACATGAAAATATATGCACGAAAAACAAAAATAGTAGATATAACAACAACAGATGCTGATACCTTTTATTCATCAGTATCACGACCAAGGATTACCTGTAATTGGTAAGGGGACGATTTGATGCAGCATTATCATATAACAATGAAATTGTTGGGGTAATCACATGTTCAAACCCACGAACTAGTGCGAAAAAACGAGTATATCAGCAAGAATTAGTCCGATGACATTCAAAAAAGATATACGCGTCATCGGGGGAGCATCGAAACTCATCAAACATTATGTGAGGACTGTTCAACCGAGAAATTTCTTCACCTATCAAACCTTGGGTGGTGAATTGACATCCGTTTATGAACATGCAGGAATGACATTTGTGAAAAAGACCAAAACAAAGCAAATACTTGTCAAAAATGGATATGACTATACATCAGCATTATCAAATAGGGACACCAAATATTTGTATTTAAACTCTCAGTTAGTGAATTTAGGTCCTGACCAGTTATTAGGCACATCAATTGGTGAGCAATATGAAAACGGTCAGAGACTGACAAACGCTGAATTATTCATCAAATATTGTGATTATCACATGGAAACCGTACCCGGTGATGCCGTATATGAGTATAATAATCCTAAACTATCTACATTATATATATCGTATAACCAATGATAATGTAATGGATAATCATTATTATATGGGACGACATAGTGTTTATACACCTAATCACTCCATAGAAGATGTTTTAAATGATACTTATATGGGGTCTGGTGGTCGCAAATATAAACAATGGGTCAAAAAAACACAAGAGGATGGTTATCATCTTCAAAAAGAGATACTCAGCATCCAAGAAAACTATTCCCAAAATTTATTTGAGGAAGAAAAAATGATTGGAACCTTATATGAAACAGATGACCAGTGTTTAAACAGTGTTCGTGGTGGAACCCAATCGTATATCAACTCAGGTATTCGACCACAACATATCGACCACTGTCAAATACACGGTGAAACCCTATTTAATGGTCCTAAGTGTATGTTATGTTACCCAATAAGTGACTATCATATGCGTGACTGCGAACGACATGGATTAACACTTCACAATCACACCGCATGTTGTGCTTGCACAGCAGAGAAAGGACTAGCTACGAAGGTTTGCGAAAAACATGGATTAGTCAAACATCGTGGTGATATGTGCCTTGCATGTCAAGTGAATCAAGCACCAATATATGAAGAACATTGCCACAAACATGGATTAACAAAGCACAAAGGTAACACATGTTTGAAATGTGCATCTAAACGTGAAATGAAACTTGTCCTATACATGGTCGAGTATCATTCAATGGAAACCATTGCACTAAATGTGTGAATCAAAGAACAGTAACCAAAAAAAGATGCGAAATCCATGGATTAACCAAATTCCAAGGTGACAAATGTTGCCGATGCATACAATCCGTAACAATACAATGGTGTGAGGATTGTGGTGGTGAAACTAAATGGCGATATGGTAAATGTTTGAAAACACCAGCCCCAAGTAAACGATTCATACCAAAAAAAGAAACCTCAAGGGAATTCTGTTCATTATGTCAGAAAGAAACTAGACATGTGAATGATAAATGCATGTCCTGTGTTGAAAAATCGCTCTACAATCAACAAAATTGCCCTAAACATGGGCTCACAAAATTTCGTGCTAAAACATGTTGTGCTTGCCGTGCTGAAAAAATGCGGGCACAACGAAAACAACGCAAAGAGAATAAGATATAATCTCGTCTTTTGTGAAAGCAAAAGCAGCACATTTAAGTGCGCGGATGGAAGTTGCGTTCCATTCGGAAGACCACGCAAACGTACATAGAACCAGCATTCGATGTTTGGACGCGTGAAAAAGACCCGTGGAATATATTCACAACGGACCCCAAAGGTGGTGCGCCACGTTCTATAGTGAAAAGCTATAGCCTAGCAGCGTAAGTTGTTAGAGAACTAATCAATTATTGTCTGGAATGACGGGAGTAACGACCCTGAAACAGCACTCTAATACTCCGGCATGCGGTTGTAGTTGAGAGACAACACGTATGAAGCCCGGTGAAGTCGGCTGACAGTCACCTAAGTCAACGATATGGTGACCAATAGGCCGGGAGCCTTTATATATGGTGAGAATGGGTATAACCCTGACGAACTTCCGAATTGTACGGGTCTAGATGGGACTGAGATGGAAACATCTTAGCACACATGTTTGTGTGGCTACTGCGGATGAGTAAAACGCGCCCTTTATGAAAGTCCGTAATGTGTTACAGGCACATTCAAGGTAGCAGGCTTATAGGAAGCACCTAAGTATAAATAATGGAAAAATTGATTGGAACGTGGGAAGCCAATGATGGTGTAACGCTCAACCGTCTATACACCAGTTGACTGGAAGTCATAACAGTCATTAACATTGGTGACAGTAGTGCCGTAGTAGTGATGAAGCATCTGTAATGGATGTGGAGCGAAGGGCACAAGTCAATCTATCATTATAACAGATAACAATTCGTCATATCATTCGATTAAGAATTAGAGGATTATCAAAACGGAAACGTGGGGGTAATAGATATGACAAACTAAATCATCTACGGCAACTCGCCGGAAATGACTTAATTGTTATCTAACCAAAAGCAGATAGATTGATGGAACGCCGTATGATGGGAAACTATCACGTACGGTGTGGAGTGGGGGAAAACCTGGAGATTACATCAAAGGGTTACCTATCACTATAATTGATTGGTAAATTCTATTATCCTGCAACCGTTCGCGGATATGAAGTAATCCAATTCAACCTAATGAACCCGAACTTGACCAACACCTTCAACCCATTGATTAATGCATTACAGAAATTCCGACGTAATGATGATACAAAAGGTCAAGCCTTAATCGATGGTATCGTGGACACACTATGGCCAGACAATGGTGAAATATGGAACCCTGCTGCAGGTAACATGTTCCGGCGTGCCGTATACATGCTATTCTCTATTTATATTGACCAAGAACGTTATATACGTTACTTAGGATACAAGAATGGAGCTGCGCCAGAACTGATTGAGCAATCGGTCAATGACAACTATTCCAAAATTACATTATTCAACGTGTATTCATTGGTTGGTGAATTGGCGGCTAAGATATCCAAAGATGTGGATTTCATCAACATCGACCCGTCAGCGCCACCAGTAGCAGAAAAAGACTTGTTTACACTAGCCTTTGATGCTATGGCAATGCTACCGACGAACAATTTGCGTAGCCAAGCAATCACCGCGAACAACGCCATTAAACAAATTGCTAGTGCCCCACAAACCCTTGCAGGTATCTATGCATCCCTAATGACTGGTTTGTCTGTCTATGCCGATAATACAACCCGAGCCCTTATGAGTGGTTCATTGACTGACGCTTTTGACGTTGGTGGTATGGCATTCCCACGTCGTTTCGGTGTCCAATTCGATAACGCATTCGTTCAAGAATATCGTATCGTAAAAGAATTAGCCCATTGGTCATGTTATGAAGACGAAAACTTCACCCTCAAATATGAAGGTAAGGACTTTGAACACGAAGAACGAATCAGCCCATCAAACTGGACATGGTGTTACTTGAAAGGTATATTCCCAAAAGATAAAGTATATATCAAATTGGAAATTAAAACCGACGGGGCCGTAGCGAAAACATTCTACTTTGAATTCCAAAAAGGATATAAAACCTCAGGTGGTGTATCCTACATCATTGACCCAATCACGAAGAAAAAGGTTGTATCTGGAGGAATTCTGATTGAGCTTGACCCTAAGACTAAGAAACCAAAAGTATCAACATATAGCCAAACAGGTATTTCATATGCAATGAAAACTTTAGAAACACGTGAGGTGCCGATTATTGCATCATCACAAGTTTTCTATAGTGAGCGTCCGAAAGTTCTTATTTGCTATCACGCCACCACACTTGCAACAATATCAACGTCACGTATTGGTTATCATCAAACAAATTATTGATGAAATCTATGCAGATTCATATGTGGTGAAAAAGAACGTAAACCAATTGTTGGTACCCGTTTAATGCTTGAAGAATTTGGTAACATCCGTTCAGGGGAAAATGGTATCCCAAATATTGATACCGTAACATCTATCGCCCTTGGTCAGGATTTGCAATTGACCTTCGTATTGCAGTCATTCCAGCAGTTACGCTCAGTATATGGTGAAGATATCGAAAAGATTATTCGCGCAAACTCAGCTAACACTATCTTCCTGAAATCAAACGACGAAGAGTTAATTAATGAATTAACACGTCTATCTGGTACAAAACACGTCACACGTAGTCAAGGGCGTTCAGTAGCACACAAAATGGGTGACATGATTACCGTTGGTGAACCCGTAATGACCTATAATACCGGTGTGGAAGAGACAACAGCATTTGACATCAAACCAATTGCTCTTCTTAGCTAACTCGGCTCCTGGTAACTCAATCACATTCTCTCAAGGAGAAATGGCGATTTTGAACAAACTAGACACGATAACACCAATGGCTGCAGGTTTGCATAAACGTTTACCGCAACCAAAAACAGGTCCATATGCAGATAACACATTACCGTCTACCAATGATGCCGACTCAATCAACATCTTGGAAAATACAATTGATGGTGAGGAATTAGTGAAATCACTAGTTTCTCAAGCGAAGATAGCCTTAGATGTTAAAAAAGCCTATTTAGATTTGGCGAAACAGCACAATATGGTCATCAATGAACGTAATGGTGAATTAGCAAACCTTATGATGAACACCGTATTCGAAGAATATGAACGTGTCAAAGGTGTTGAACGTGTAGACCTTGCAAATGTGAAAATCATATGCTGATATTGCACAAGAAATGTATGACGCTTTGATGATAATTAAAGATAAAACAGCTGATAAAGGTGAACGACTCAGTCGTATAACAGCCTTGAAAGAACAATTGGTTCGATGTGCAATGGACAAAGAATTACGTGATTTGACCCAAGATTATCGTGAGGCAACTGATAGTAATCCGAAAAACCCAATTGGTTATGACCTAATCAAAGTTTCACGATTCATTCGAGCAATGAGAATTGCCTATCCGAAAGAAGAAAAACTCAAAGTTGAAACATCGGGACTTAACCCTGAAGAGTTTACTGAAGCTATCACTCAAAAAGCTTATGAAACATCTAACTATACAGGATATGATTCAGGTGACCTTCTATTCGATATAAACAACTCATACCACCGTGATGCTCTGGAACAAATACTCCAAGAAATCTTAGACGGTATGACTGTTGATGGTGTACAAATGGTAGAGAAAGAACCGGATGTCTATAACATTGTCATTTCCGGAATTCGCGTTGGATTCTATGAACAATTAGATAATGGATATAATACAGAGTTCGATGTCAAACCAAAGAAACTTTCAGAATTAATATCTAAAAATGCAATCCTCAATGGACGCATTCAAGATATCTTCAAAGAAGGATAAAAGAAAAAGACCTCATATGAGGTCTTTTGTGTTAGCTAAATAACTCTGCACCAATCATCCAGTTCGTGCCATTATCATTTTGCGCTTTATCGCGTGTTGTCAACTTAACTGATACACCAGTTCGTGTATAATTTGGATTCATCATCGCTTTATAGTGTGATGGTGAAGCTTTCCATTGTTCAAAGAGTCGTTTGGCAATCCATTGCTCACTAACCAATTGATAAGGATTTGACAATATGCTATAAGCTAACATATTTTCACCAAATCCATTTGATGTGTAATCACTTGGTAAACCATCCATAATTGTGGCCCAAGATGACCCATCAGGTCTTGTATGAGCCTTACCTTGATAGCGAATGTGACCATAATCAGCCATTTCTTGTGCTCGAACTTCTGATAATTTAGCTAGAATGCTATCATATTTAATAGGTTTAATGCCATGAGCTTTCCTATCCATATTGATATACTCAACAAAATAAGCATTAACTTTCTCAGAATTAATGAGTTTATTACCATTAAATTCACTGACAACATCATTACCAACACCAGCCCATGCCCACATATCTTCACCATCGACATCTTCAACCAAATATGATAAATCAATAGTTGCTACTGCATTATTAAATCTATCATCTTCAGATTCTGTCATCAAATCATGATAAGATTTACCCATAAAGGCACGAGCATCATGGTGAATTGATTTAATAATGGCACCATGAATTGAATCACCAGTGTTCAAGTCAATAATTTGCGCCGATGTGGCAACCTTAGAACCCATAACTAAAATATCATTAATAGGTTCGACGGTTGTTTTTGTTTCAACAAGGGACGAATAAGATAACACACCATTTTGGTACGTATCTTTATACGATTTAATCATTTGGCCTTTAGTTCCTGGAATCAACTTAGACTGACCAGCAGGTAGCGTGTCATCGTATTGAACTGTACGACCTTGAGGTATATCCTCAACGACTTGTCTAAATCGAACGTCTGAGTCATCTGTTTTACGTGTACCATCACCAGAGGCAATTGGCTTAACAATCGGTGTATCAGGGTTCACAGGTTTTGGTGCTTCTGGTATATCATCCCAACCAATTGGTGGCGTTGGAGGTGCATTCCAATCTAACGGTGGTTCAATAGGTGGAGCTAATGGTGTATCAATATCATCTATCATTGGTGGTAACATTGGCTCATCAGTCACAGGAGGAAATACAGGCTCATCAGTCACAGGAGGCAATACTGGCTCATCAGTTACAGGAGGCAATACTGGCTCATCAGTTACTGGAGGCAATACTGGCTCATCAGTTACTGGAGGCAATACTGGCTCATCAGTTACAGGAGGCAATACTGGCTCATCAGTTACTGGAGGCAATACTGGCTCATCAGTTACTGGAGGCAATACTGGCTCATCAGTTACAGGAGGCAATACTGGCTCATCAGTTACAGGAGGCAATACTGGCTCATCAGTTACTGGAGGCAACACTGGCTCATCAGTTACTGGAGGCAACACTGGCTCATCAGTTACTGGAGGTAATACTGGCTCATCAGTTACTGGAGGCAATACTGGACCATCAGTTACAGGTGGCAATACCGGCTCATCAGTTACTGGAGGCAATACTGGACCATCAGTTACAGGTGGCAATACCGGCTCATCAGTTACTGGAGGCAATACCGGCTCATCAGTTACAGGTGGCAATACCGGCTCATCAGTTACTGGAGGCAATACTGGCTCATCAGTCACTGTTGGCAGTTTCGGTTCGTCTTTCACTGTTGGCAGTTTCGGTTCGTCTTTCACTGTTGGCAGTTTCGGTTCGTCTTTCACTGTTGGTAGTTTCGGTTCGTCTTTCACTGTTGGCAGTTTCGGTTCGTCTTTCACTGTTGGTAGTTTCGGTTCGTCTTTCACTGTTGGTGGCTTGATAGAAGTATTGGCATCTGACTTTGTAGTTTCTTCAATGTCAGCAAACGGATTTTCAACGACTGAATCAGAATCGAATGGTATATCCATGGATGGCAAATCAAAAATATTTGACGTACGAACATCAGTGTTCTTAGCTAATTTTCCAACTGATTCAATAACATCACCCTCATAATAATATGAGACATCAGGTTTTTGATAATTTCGAATATTAGCAAGTTGTTGTTGTTCTGCAACCATAACGGCATAACCAATACGACCCAAGATATCAGGCAAATAATCCGTCTTACCGATTGCTGAACGTTCTTCTTTAATTTTTTCGGCAAGCGATGCTACCTGAGAAACAGGTTGAGATTCCGCTCGTACATGTGTCGGAACAGACAAAGCCGTTGCAACCATGCCAGATGTAAGAAGAACCACAGCTGGAATTTTTAGCTTGGTAAGAGTCTTCATATTAATATCCTTTCTATATGTAGGTACATATCTACTTATATTATACCATAATATTGAACGCATCCACAATAATATATTAAAAAACTCACCAAAGGTGAGTTCTTACATATTGGTTAATACTTGTGTCAATCCTCGTTCATTAATACCTTGCGAATATGGAGCTGGTACACCGAATATCAAATCTGCTGATTTATGGTTCGTTTCCAACTTCTCATTGAGTTGGTCAAACAGACTACTATCGAGCATCGATACTTGACCAAAATCGACACGATAGCCGGTCAATGCTGTAAAACCACCACCAATAAAGATAATGGCATCGAAGTAATCACGTCGACCATATGTTTTCAAGATAGTATCAGTCACGACATCAATAAACTTGTCTTTCGTTGGTGTAACATATTGACCCCACAATTCACGACGTTCTGCACGACGTTTATTAGTAGACTCCAAGACTTTTTGTAAATCTTTTCGACTTTCAATCGTCAACCCTTCACGAGAAGCACTCGACATAGCATCTTCTAATAAATTACCATAACCACGAGTAATGGAATATGAATATTCAGCATTGAATCGCTTATTACGGAAAACAGCAAGGTCAGTCGTCCCTTCACCAATATCAACAATAAGGAAATCTTCCAAATCACTAATCGGGTCTTCTTCACCTAGTGAATCATATACGGCGGTAATATCAGCCCTAAACTGACGGTCAACCGTATCCAACAACCCTAAGAATCCGGCTTGTCCCTCATTGAGAACGGCTACTTGGGTAAAGGTTACAACCACATCTTGGGTGCCAGTTTTTCGATAGATACGAATAGTATGAGAACCAGTTAGTAATTGTTTATATTCATCAATTAAACCAATTGATTTTGCTTCAACAATTGGAATTGATACAGCTAATGTTACATCGGTATCACCCTCAAGATACGGTGCGATTGAACCAAATAGTAAGCTTGTTGTGATTTCGTGATTTGCTTTATAAGATGTTGATGTAACATCATATTCTCGATAATCAGGAATATCAATTGCTTTGTGCCCAACTGCCACAATACCATCCACATGGTTTAATGGGCTATCAATGACTTGGAGATAGATGTCTGTAGGGTCATCCTCAACTCCAAAAGTAAGGTATTTAGCTTCAGGAATGGTGACTACACTCGACGGAAACCGAAGCGGTGCAAACACTTGATTTTCTTTAGTCAGAATCATTCCTTTGACGCTAGAGTTTCCAATATCTAGTGCACATTTCATCTGTTATTTTCTCCTTTGTTTTTATATTATCATTATTCTTTTGATTTGTGTTAGTGGTGGATTATATCCTTCGAGAACATCTTTTAACGCACGACGTACACAAAGGGTAATCACCTGACTCTTAGACCAATTAGTTGTTTCATGAGCCAATTCTAAATCATCAACAACTGACTCAGGAAGTGTTACCAATAGGCGTTTGGATTTACGGTCTTTCATATGTTTCTATCCTTTCTGTTAATATCCCTACAAGAAATCAGACAATAGCGGATTTGTTGTGACAACTTGACCACTTTCCGCAAGTGTTTCTTTGGTTTTTGCAAGAGTAGCTTTAGAACGTTCTAATATGTTATCAATCTCCGTTGTCGGTTTCCCACTAGCTGGACGATTTCGTTTCCTGGATTCAGCAACCTCAGACTTCGGTAACGATGCATTTGATTCTTTCAATCTCCGTTGACGAGGTGTTTGTGGCACAGTATCTTTGACTTCAACAGAAATAGGCGTTGGAACATCGCTACCAAAATCAGCAGCAATCTCTTCAAATAGAAATAATGCTTCAATACCATTACGAGTTGGGAGTCTAAGTAATGTCTCACAGACTTGCAGAACATATAAACTTCGACCTAATGATGCCCTATTGAGAAAATCTCTCAGTTCATCACTATCTTCATGAATGTCTATACGAATTGGGATATCGATTGGTTCAAAATCACCCAAAGGTAAACCTTTTTGGATAAACCGAAGACTAGCTTCCGGTGTCCAATGATTGAGTCGACTAGTTCGCTCTAAAACAGAAAGAAGTGCCCGAAAGACACGAGAAAATGCAGGTGTCTGCTTTTTATATTCCATGAGTCCCCCATATCGGGTCCTACTTGAAATGACAAGTGTCATACGTTCTCCTTCCTTATCAGACAATGTCTGTCATCTTTATATCTCTATTATATCACAAGATAATCATATTGGCAAGCATTATTCGCATATTCACGCTTGTTCACCGGCTACCACCTCATCAGGATACGGAATTCGATTTTCATCTTCTACCTTATTCATATACTGACTCATAAGAACCGACATGAACGACTCTGGTGGAGTCTCCAATTTTGCTAACTGAGATAATCCTGCAGTCTTAACGGCACCTTCAGAGTAAGCTCGAACTTCGGGAATCACGTCATGGACCATGTGTTCCGTATATTTGAACAAAATTTCCATCAACTCTCTAGGTGATAGATTTGCGGACTCCCATCGTTTACGGGATTGGAGAACTTTACGTTTTTTATGCCTAAGGTTTGTTGGTAAACTAAACACAGCTAGCAAATCTAAAACCTTATCGGCATCTTCGGTCACTAGGCATTCCTTGACAGCTTGACGACCCTTATCACTTTGTGATACGATTGCAACCTGAATTAAATCAGTAAGTGAGGACACTCTGAAAATCTTGAATACGTTGTTGGCTTTCAGATGATTCACTAGCAGTTAAAGCATCATCAATCAATGTAACAACCTCATCATAATACGGGGCAGACGCATCCAATAGGGCATCGCCATAGTACATTGGAATAACATCGCGATATTTACGAATGTAAGAATTGATTTCATCACGAGCTAATTTCAAGACACCAAGATTTTTCAAGCTCTGGGAGCATTAACATACGATGATAACGTCCCGGGTCACCTTGACGTGCCGCACGACCAGCAAATTGTCTCTCTACGCGTGAATTTGGACGGCCACCTATTTGGAAAACAACCAACCCACGCTCATAGTCCGTTTCATGGATATGAATATCCGTACCACGCCCCATAATATCAGTAGTTACAACAATTGAACCGACCTCACCAGCGGACTCAATAACCACATCTCGTTGGTATCAGTAGAGACCAACAATTTATGCTCGATACCGCTATGATTTAAAAATTCGGATACACGAACCGCACTAATATCAGATGAACATCCAATGAGAATTGGATGGCGACTAGCTTGATATAATTTAATATGTCGTGGTAAGTCATTAAATAATAATGACTCAGTCATATATAGATGTGTTTGTTGTTTAAGTTGGTTCGGCAACCTATCTGGTATTTCAATAACCGAAGCATTATAGATTTCAATGAATTCTTTAAATGACTTACCAAGTGTCCCAGTCACACCAGTAATGTGAGGAAACAAATTGAATAGAACTTGGTACGTGATTTGCATAGAGCTAGATGAACCAACTCCTGTAAAGACGCCTTCTTTCATTTCCACGAAAGCATGCAAGCTATCATTCAACGTACGACCACGCGCCAATCGACCAGTCGCTTTATCAATTAAGACAACACGACTACCTGAATCAGGGTCAGGCTCATCCTCAACGACATAATCCTGAAACGCTTTCTGTTTAAACAAGGCATCCACTGAAGAATAAATAGCATGAATAAACGCCTGATTGCAGAATATACTATCATCTACATCCAATAGTTTATAGATTTCATCCCAGGCCTTGTCTCCAAGAGATGGTTCACCACCATCTTTCTCAGAATAATCCATGGTGGATAGATGACGCAATTTATTCAAAATGTCAATCACAGAGTAGGTTTTACCATTATGTTCGATTTCAGATAATTCTGCACCTAAATCCGTTTCTTGCGCAATAATCAATGGATTACGCGCATCATCCATTAGAATCTCATCAACCTCATCAATAATGGCCGCATGAAGTGGGCGTGAAATAGGTTTAACATCTTGACCAATACCTGAGGCCAGATTTGAATTCAAATACGCAAAACCCAAAGATGAGTTCGTACAATAGGTAATATCACAGTTAAATGCCTGGTGTTGTTCCATTGGGCTCATATCGTTTGATGTATATGCATTACTCAACCCAAAAAAGTCATAAATCACTCGTGTTTCTTCCCAGTCACGTTGACTAAGATATTCATTAACCGTAAGTACCATAACACCTTTATGTGTCAAACCGAAATGCTAAGGTTGGCAAGATAAGTGTTAATGTCTTACCCAGAACCAGTTGACATCTGAATCATTTGTCTATCCAGCGCTGCCAAGGCTCCTAAAATCTGAACATCATAGTGAAACTTACCAAGTAATCGATAACAGACTTCACGTGCTAAAGCATATAAATGATGGATTTCCTGTTTATTCTTTAAATTAATCGTTGTCCACGATTTTGCTTCATGCTCGAGCTCATCCATACTCATAGAACGATAATGGTCTTGTAGCTTATTGATGTCTCTGAGCCTTTTTTTCAATTTACGTAGTTTACTAGCACTATCAAAAGATACTGAGTCATAAATAGATTCTAAGTTCATAATAGCACCTTTCTATATCATGTTTATATCTATAGTATATCACATTTCCGAGAATTAAGCAATAGAAAAACCTGCAATCGCAGGTTTCCTATGTTATTGAATAGCCTTGATAATATCACGTTGAGATTTACCATTCACGAGTCGGAATGTAACCTCTGAAATGATATTGTTAACGTATTTCACACGTTCAACATAAGGCTTCATTTCAGCTGACAAGATTTTAGCTTGTTTAGATGCCGGCATACCTTTTGGACTAAATGTCATTGTAAATGTTGCAGGCTTAGCTGATGTCTGCTTAGCTGATGTCTGATTAGTTGTAGTTGTTGTGGAACCTGATTTACCTGTTTCGGTACGTTTAGGCTCAGTTACAACGGACGGTGTACCAACAGTTGGTTTTTTAACTGTTGGTGTCACAACGGTGTTTGATTTAGCAATTGCTTTAGCAAATGCTTCACTATTGACAGGTGTAACTGTCGCTTCTGGTCCACCATTAATAGCTGTTTTAGAGCTATTATATACTACAACAAATTTATTTTTGTCGTTTAGTTTGATAGATTTGATTGAACCCGACGCAACTCCATGGTTTACTGCATATTTCAATGCATCAGCATCAGTTTTGACATCTTCAGCATAAATAGTCAATTCAGAATTTGTTTGTTCTAAAAGACCATCAACCTTGCCTAAACGGTCGCTTACTGATTTGTTGATATCAACCTGTTTATCAACTTGTGTTTTAACAGTGTTCACTAGTTCACGAATTGATAGACTACCTGATTGACCGTCAGCAATAGCTTTCTCGTACTGTTTGTTGAGCACACGTTGTGCTTTTTGGAATTCTTCCATCAATGAGCGTGTAGCTGTCACATCACGACGAACAACTGAGAGGTTATTAGTTAACACCTTGACATCTTCTTTGAGCTTGCTCACATCAGTTTTGAGAGTATCGACATCATTGATACGAGTATTTGTTACTGTCTCAGTAGAGTCAAAATAAAGCCCATTCACTTCTTCTTTGAAGATGTTAGTGACGTTATCTACATCCTTAGTACGTTTCACTTTCATGAATGTGTCCATTTGGAAAGTAGATTTTGAAGCATCAATTTGGTCAAGGAAGTCTTGGTCAAAATCAATTTTGACAACAGTCCAACGACTATCAGCTGCAGCACCAGTCTTACCAACAAGAGTGTTTAATCCTTCACCTGATACATTACGAACAACACTTTGTGTTGTGAATTTTAGTAACATCGCTACCTTTAGGTAATTTACCACCGTTTCGACGATATTTGTTGTACAATGGTGTACCTGGTTGGAATTGAATGTCACCATTTGACTCAACAAAGTAACTACCATCATATTGGTCAGCCTCATGGAAAGCATCCGTAATAGAATATGATGATGGTGCGCTCTCAAGGACATCTAACGCAATCTTAGAACCAGATGCTCGGTAATAGAACTCTGATTTATGTTCGATTTCAGCAGTTGGATTATTCTTGATATCTAAAGATGACAATTCTGAGATAGATAATACCGCATCTTTACGTGGGTCGAGTGTTGTCACTGTGTTAGTCACTTCATTAGACTTATAGATGTTTCCAAAGTCTGATTGGTATGCAACGTTAGTGAACGTATTACCACCATAGACACCACCCGGTTTTTCAGGTGTTTGGTCAATAACCTTAGTTTCCATTGGAATAACTACGTTAAGAGATTTACCTTGCTCAACATATTGTTTATAGTAAGGGTGGTCATATCCTGAAACAGAAACAGTGATAGCTAGGTCCTTTACGGTCAATACCCATCATGAGAGTCGACTTGACGCCATGTCAAACCTTCAACCACATGATTTTTCAGCATCTTTAAACGTACCATCCTCTTGACCAACAGCAATCGTACGACCTTCGTGTTGTACCAAGATTTTATGTTTCTTAGCATCAAAACTCAAGGCATCTGATGGGATAGAAAGTCAATAAGTTTCAACCCTTTAGATTGCATTTCCTTATCAATGTTGACACCTTTATATTGGTCAAAGTCCCATGTCAAATGATAGTTATTTGTAGTACCAAAGAAGACAGTCTTACCATCGATGATGACACCCTTATCATTTTTGTTATGTTTTTCTGGGTCAGCTTGGTCAGTTCGAACGACAACGTTACCCGAGTTAGCTTTATATTCATGGTTAACTAACACATCTGATGAGAATGTATATTTGGTATTATCCTTAAGCAATTTAGCATAAAGTTTTGGCACATCATAAGAGAAGCTTTCTTTCATGATTCCACCAATAGTACCTTTACGTTCGGCTTGTAATTTATTGATTTCTACTAAGTAGTCATCAGTAGCGCGGAACGTAACTTTGTTATCTTTATACTCAACAGTCCAATTTGGATTTTGTTTTTCCATTAATTCTTTATTGAGCTCAACATTCTCTTTTGGAAGATTCACTGAAACCGTAAGAACATGATATTTGTCCCAACGTCCAGCCGGTAATGGGTCAGAAGTTGTGTTAATCGCAATCGTCTGATTAACCATAGCTTGATGTTCATTAACCTTATCAGTAGTAGACTTAATACTGATTGGTTCACCATCTTTATTATCTACTCCAGCATTCACTTCTGACGTTTGTTTGATATCGTAAAATGCATATGATACATTTGGAACCTCAGGAGCTGTAACAGGAACAGGTGTAAAGTTAGGAATTTCAACAGGTGTCAAATATTCCTTAGTCACAGCATCAGCAATCTTAATATGGTAGATAGTGTATGTTGGACGGTCAGCTTCGGGAATAGTTCCTGTCGTACGAGTAAGACCATTAACATAGGTAGTCAATCGGTCGTTTTCTTGACGAATAGCATCTGTATATTTTTGAACTTCATCAGCTGATGATACAGTAACATCTTGTGCAACTAATTTGATATTACCCATATCAGCTTGAGTTTGGAACCCAACAAACGAATTTTGTAAGGTATTATAATTAGTCACAGCTAATTCAGTCTTCTTATATGCTTGCGTCTTCGCAACAGCCTGTTCAGCCTTCGTTTGAGCTGATTTCGCTTCAGCTTCACTATACACCTTAGATGATGTTGTTACACCACGACCCTAAGGCTGTTAAGGTAGAAATAGAACCGCTTAATGTGTTATTAGCATCTTGGGCAGTTTTTTCATTCTCAGCAACTTGGCTTGCATATTGACCTTTAGCTGCTCGGTAATCAGCTGTTGTTTTTTTGATTTCAGCAGCCTTATCAGCATAGTATTTAATAGCTTCTTGTCGAGCTTTTTCTGTCTCATCATGATTTCCAACACGGGTACGAGTTGTATCACGGAAGACATTAACACCCTCACTTTCAGCCTGACTGATTGCATCTTGGAGCGAACGAGTATCAACTGACACATCTAACGCACCAACCTTATCTTTGGTTTCTGCATGTGCAGTACCAACAAAAGCACCAAGTGGTGTAACAGCTAAAGCACCAATAGTGGTTACTTGCTTTTTAGTAATTTTCATTGAATGTTTCCTTTCACATTGTGATGTTTGAAACTGATAGATATAGTATAGACAGTTTCGTATATCTTAAGTATATCATAAAAGGCAGAGACTTGCAAGTCCCTGCCTATATTTTTAGCAAAATTTTATTGAGCTAATTCCGAATCCACAACTAATCCTTCCAAATCTTCGATTTGTAGAACGTCATCAACTTCTCGTGCTGGGAAGTTTATCCATTTGATGAGAATCTGAATAGTCAATGACTTCAGCAGATAATGGGTCTTTGATATCAAGTGGTAAATCTCTCAATTCAAATGGTGCCCCATCGATAACGTTACCATTATCAACTAATTTTGAGATATGGTATCGCTCATTACGATATGTATCTGAAACAGCCTGGTCATTCGCCTCATCCGATTTGCGGATAGAAAGAGCATATGAATTTTTCTTATCATTTCGGATAACATATACATCACGACCTGCATATTTACGTGACGCAGCCAAATCAGCTTTGACATCATCAGATGCAACCTCAGTCAATAGATTATCTTGTGTAGCTGATAGAATGGTCTTGGTAATTGCATTTGGTGCATGAATATCTAATGGTAATGTGCGATAATGTAGTTTATCATTGAGTAACTCACCATTATCAACTAATTTCCCAACAGTGAAGTTAGGATAATTATATTGCGCGAGAACTTTATCATCATTAGATAATTCAGCATCGGTTGATGCTTTACGTAATGATAAAAATGTTTTCCCAGTCTGGTTGTTGGTAATAGAATACAAATCTTTACCCTCATAGGCCTGTTGGTGTTTAGCTTCTTTGGCTAATGTTGATTTTGAAACCATGTCAAACTCCTTTAGTATTATTTATTCTACATTAATTATACCATAAAAAAAAAGATACAGAGAAATCTGTATCTTTTATTTCATTAGGCATCTTCATCCTTTTTACGACCTTTGAATAGACCAAGACCACCGATACCAGTTAAGACACCACCAATCATAGTGGCAACACTTGATGCTTCACCAGTGTTAGGGAAGCTCTTTTTGTTTAGGAGCCGCGTCTTTTTCATAGATGTAGAATTTTTCAGTTCCATCTTTAGACATACGAACTTCTTTCAAGTGATATCCATCAAATGATTTTTGAGCTTTGAAGTCTTCACCCAGTTTCGTCATCAGACAAGCGTTTACCCTCTGTATCTGTCCAGTGTGTAATCACTTTCTTAGTTACTTTTTCATAAACGTTTGTAACATCACCAGTTTCTTTATCCACATCAGTACGGATAAATTTGTATCCCGGAATGTCATCACCTTCTTTGTCTGGATGAGAACCTTCAACTGAGTCTTTTAATGGCTTACCATCTTTATCAACCCATTTAGTTGTTGGATTCTTTTCATATACGTTTGTCACATCGCCAGTTTCTTTGTTGATGTCTGTACGGATGAATTTATATCCAGGGATATCATCACCCTCTTTATCAGGATGTGAACCCTCAACTGAGTCTTTTAATGTTTTACCATTCTTATCCACCCAATTAGTGCGTGATGGTTTTTGTGCAACTTTTTCATACACATTCGTCACATTACCATCTTTATCAACGATAGTATGGATGAGTTTATATCCAGGAACATCATCACCCTCTTTGTCAGGATGTGAACCCTTCTACCGTGTCTTTCAATGTCTTACCATCTTTATCAACCCATTTAGTGGTAACTTTCACTTGTGGAGTTGGTTGGGCTGGTTTCTCAGGTTCTTTATCCTTTTGGTAAATGTTGATAACATCACCTACTTGGAACTTAGTACCTTTCAAGTCACCATTGAGACTAGCTTGAGTCACAGTGTAAGCACGTAGTAAAGTATATCCAGGGATATCAGACACACCATCATTATCAGGAAGTGTTTGTTCTTTAGCCACTGGTTTCAATTCTTTACCTTGGTCATCAAACCAATAAGTATCTGGTTTCTTAGCTTCTGGTGTTGGAGCTGGAGTTTCCACTTTCTTGTAGACGTTAGTTGTTACGGTATTTGGACCGTTTTTCTCTGTTTTGAATTCAACAAGTTTGTAACCTGGAATGTCATCACCTTCACGGTCTGGGTAAGTACCTTTTGTTTCAGCTTTCAAGCTCTTACCATCAGTGTCAACCCAACGAGTCTTTTCTGTTACTTGTTCGTAAACATAAGTACGAGTACCATTTTCTGTTTTCGAATTTGTCAGAGTATAACCTTCGAATGTCTTCTCACTCTTATAGCTATCTCCAGTTTCATTTGGTGATAACTCTTTACCATTTGAAGTCACCCAACGAGTTGTGAGTTTCTTTTGTGGAACATTGTTCTGGTCAGTTGTACCATTTGATGAATCTTCAATTTGTCCAGTAATGACTGCTGATTCGAAGAATGCAACTGAAGCTTCCGTAACAGTATCTTTCTTAAGGAACTGGTCACGAATAGATGCAGCACCATTGGCATACATGTTTTCATAAGCGTTCAATAATGGAGCAACTGCATCGATTTGACTCAACGCTTTGATATCAGCACCTGGAGCTGTAACTTTAGCAGCATAGGCATCAAAGGCTGATTTATAACCTTTTGAAGTTCCAGCTTTGTAGGCATCGAGTGCCTTCATTACATCACCAACTGTAGATACTGAACCAAAATTCTTTTGAATTTCATTTGATACTTGAGTATTCGCTGATTTATTTGCGAAACCAACCGCAATAGTATTGATTGGTGCATCTAAGTTATCAACAGTATAGGCTTCACCTGATTGAGTCTTGATTTGGAAACCACCAAGACTGTTATACCAGTTGATAAGTTTCAAGATAGTCGCACGAGCGGTACTTGCTTTTCCAGCATCACCAGATAATGCGTCATTCAAAAGACTATTCATTTTATTTGAATCAGCTAATTCAGGAACTGCCGCAACAGCCTGTTTGTAAAGCTCTGAATTTGTACCCAAAGTACGAATTGCACCTGCCAATGCGGACGCGTTAACACCACTTGGGCGGTCAAAAACGACAGGGAATGGAGCTGTAGTAGCTTGTTTTGTCAAATCGAAGCCTTCAGCCGTTTGTGCATCAGCACTAGCAGTTGTAACTAAACTAGCACTTGTACCGAGTAATCCAATAGCTGCAAGCATTGCTTGACGACGTTTGTTAGAAGTAATTTGCATGAATGTTTCCTTTCTGTTTATCGCGCATTCATTACGCTAGATTATTTGATGTTTCCGTGACCTCTTCGAGGCGTTGAACAAGACGTTCAATCATTTCACCCATAGCATCATTTTCTGATTCTAATTCTTGGATATGTGAAGCTTGACCATCAACCGTATCTTTTGTAGCAAGTACAAATTGTCGTAAATCATTCTCTCGTTTTTCCAATTGAGCTTGCAAGCTATCAATTTGAGACTGCATATCTTCAACTTGTTGTTCATACGATTTTAATCGACTCACTTCTTCTTGAAGCGCAACCAACTGTTTCGATTTACTAAAGGTTTGTTGTCCAATGTCAGCTAACACACCATTGATAAGAATAAACGTATCATCAACATCCTCAGCACGGTAAAATTGACCTTTAACTAGAGGGATAGACATTTCTTTATTATAAATATCTGTAAATGATAGTTTACTACCAGCCGATAATAATTGGTCTTGTGATTCCGTTAATTGGCTTGGGTGTCAAATGGTTCATGGGTTGAGTTTGTGGCGCATGTTGAATCATACGGCCACCTGTCTGTTAGCACCAGTGAGGATTGATTCTAGAAGTTTCTGGGTCACGTTCTTTCAATGTTGCAAGCAACGATTGTAAGAGTGGAACTACTGGGTCATGACTCTCTTGTGGTGCATGGTCATGGAAAACAACTTGGGCTGTGAATTTCATTACTGTCACCGGAAAGTATACTTTCCTTCCTTTCATTCATTATTGTTGAGGAGCAAGGTAATCTTGATAACTTGGAAGTTTATCATCTACGGTTGTCTCAGAGGTTTTCTCTTGCGTCTCTGTTGTTTCATCTGTCTGATGAGATACAACCAAAGGTAATGGTGTTACATTATCAACAGTTGGATGTGTATCACTCATTATTTGATAGACCCAAAAACCACCGATAGTGGTGATGATGAGACCACACACAATGATAACTAATTCCTTATATAGTTTCAAAATATTTCCCCTTTCCTTGGGCAGGTTCACCACCCATGATACCTTAAGTATATCACAATGGTATCACGATGTCAACACCCTAATACCTATTTTTCATTTTTTTTTCGACGAACCCATCCAAATAATCCACTACCCGTAGCAAACAATCCCATACCAATAGATGAGAGGATGCTTTCCGCAGTACCTGTATTTGGTAATTCCGTCAAACGACCGCTGGATGATGCTGAATCAGTTACATTATTGGATGTCTGTGAATTTGGAACAGCTGATTTAACAGGATTCGGTTCTTTGTCTTCACCGACCCATTGATAACCTTGGGCTTGCGCATTTTTTTCATTTGTACGAATAATATCTTTATTTTCAGGATTATTTGCGCGTGCAGTTTCTTCCATATAATAGTAGTTTTTATTTTTAGCACTCTCTGTCGTCACATAAACAGCTGTAGTCTCTGGAGTTAATCCTTGTGATGACGAAGCATTACTACTGGTTTGAGGATTGGACGCTTCTCTGGTAGTGGTGGATACTTCTGTTGAATTGTTTGTAGAAGATTCTGTTGATGCTTGAGTAGATTGAGAAGCACTAGTAGACTGTTCTGTGGTTTCACCTGAAGTAGTCGTTTCGGTTTGTGAATCAGATTGACTATTCTTCTTATATATATGGTCAATGATTAATTGCTTATCATCAACACGGTTAGTAATATAGGTATAACCATCAATCGATTTAGATTTAACACCATCATCTTTAGTTGCTGTAAAAGAATTAGCAATCGTTTGTCCATCTTGGTCTAAACTATTTACAGTATAAATAGTAGATTTAGATGAATCGTCTGACTTGCTCGATACAGTATTATCGGTAGCATAGGCTGATATATCAGATGATGTAGTCTCCGATTTAGCATTATGCACGGTTAAGGCTTCATTCTCTGACACTGAATGATAAAAATCGCCATCCTTATATTCTTCAATAGTAGAATGATTAACTGTTGGTGTGGCTACGTCATCAGTCATAGATAAAATTTTAGATACAGCATCTTTATCACTTATCTCGACATCGGCTGATGCAACACTCGTGGCTGACGTAACAGCGGCCGCCAACCCGATAATAGCCATTGAGTTTTTATTTATAGCTTTCATATGAATATCCTTTCTAAGTTATGCTATATCCTCATTATATCACAAAGATAGAAATATTGCCAGCAATATTGAAAAATGATTTCTTGGGGGAATATCCGACCAATATATGAATGATTGGGTAAAATGTTCGCAATTTGTGGTTTTGACTGAAAATGAAGAAGAATACTATGATATATTAGGGATTGGTCCCCATTTTTGCAAAATCTGATAAATTGGACAAAATTGGATTCAAAATTGGATTGTTTTAGATACACTTAAACCCTTGGTATGACTGAATTTTTCAACAAAATGCTATTTTTTGGTCAATAAAATAAAAAAAATTTTAAAATCAGGTCATGGAAAATTTTTTTTCAGAAAATTTCATTTTAGAGACCTAATCTCGAAACCTCTTGATACACCTCATTTTGTAAGCGTTATCACAAAATCCAATTTTGAATCCAATTTCAACGGGAGAATACAGACGCCATTTTCGGAGATTTGGTTGAATATTCGGAAATACTGAAAACGTGTAATAATAGCAGTAAATACAAAAGAATGATGATATTTGATATAATAGAGAAAAGGAGGAAGACATATGTCTAATGTTGTAAGAACCAAGATTAAAGATTTAAACGTTGGTGATGTAGTATTAGTCACCATACCGTTTGAAGAAAATACCAGTGACTATTATAATGGGCATAATGTGTTTGATATTATATCTTCTCGGATTCGAAACCGTGACGGATTGCCGGGGAAGACGCGTCCAGCTGTAGTAATGGGTTCAGACCCATCCAATTTATATGTTGCCCCATTGACAACACAAACCAGCTCGGACCATGACACCTTGCACCAAGTTGAACTACATTATACACCCGAGTTGTTAGTCGATACCCACTCATTTGCCGAGATAACCAGTATGCGTCGTGTAATAATCGATAACGAGAAAAGTTTGAGAAAAATTGCAACACTAAATGAAAAAGATTTAGAGAATATCAAGGCTCATTATGATGTTGTACAGCATAAAGGTTTCGTGGCTCACAATGAAATCAACAATCATACCTATGTAAATGATAAGGAATCATTTTTTTCAATCAATTAGAAGAGCATGGTTATGAAAAAATTGGAAATGATTATAAAAAAGGAAATATAACAGTTGTTGACAAACAAGGAAATATTGTAACGTATGAACGCGAGGTACCATTGATTGATGTCTTGCATCGAACACACCCAAATACACACTTCACCTTACGAACAGGTGACCGACAACCTGTTTCAGCAATTGTTGATGCCCTAGTGGAAGACACAAGAACAGTATTAGATGAAAAAGGTGTAGGGTTATCATTTGATTCCACCACCCATCTACCGAATTCATTAGACGCAATGACGAAACGTGGTCGCACAAATATACTCATTAAAGCTGGAAATGACCATGGTGCAATACGTGAGTGTGGAAATATACTATTAGCGAGTCAGAGAATTCATCCCGACAAATTGGATTCCTTTGTCACATGGTTTGAGGAAACAAGAGGATTAGAGGTTGTAAATCCACAACAGATATCACAAGAGGATAAGAACTTGTTTGAGAAAATGGATTTAACCATTATTCTGACACCATCAGACTTACTCGACCATGAGGATGAATTATCACAATAAAAAAAACCACCAAAACGGTGGTTTTTCTATTTCCGATAATTATCGGCAAAGTGTGGTAATGGTCCATCATATTTGTAATTCCCAAAGGCAACCGTATATAATGGCACCAAACTCAAGATTGGAATAACAGACATGATAATGTATGGTATTGGTAACTTAAATGTTTGATAAAAGATAACCAATAGATAGAATTTCATAAGCAACACTAGCTATCATGATAAACCATGAAATATACGGTACACCCGCAAATAATGAGGCTACAAAGTAAATAACGAAATATTTACGTGTTGACTCGCCAAACGCAATATCATGCATCATGAGTGTATTTAATACTGGTATGAATGCGAACCATGGATTTTCGTACCCCATTTTCTTACCAATAAAATATGTTGGAATAGCTGTCACAACATAAGCAATAGCTAGGAAGATGAGTAAAAGTCCAAAAATAGATGCAAATATTGCAAAGGCCTCAGAGTTCGATAATTGATGTTCCATAACATTCTCCTTTATTTTTAATACTTTAATTATATCATAGATATACATCATTGTCTATACTTTTTAGCAAAGAACATACGTTCTTTGCTAAAAAATCAGGCTCCGCCTGAAACCAATCCTTTACGAAATTTTACAATTTTAAAATATGTAAAATAATAACAAATAATTACATTATTTGTTGAAATGAGGCGTCGCCTCAAACACCAAAAATTAAACGAAAATCTCAGAAAGGATTAACGAAATTATGAAAGAAAAAGTAGTAGGGACAACCTATGTAGAACAAAAGAAAGTAACAGAATTAGTAGGGACATTAATTCCCAAAGAAGAGGGTGAACATGGTGTTCCAGAATTTCATACAACTGCCTTGTTGGTGCCAGAACCAACTAACGAACACGATAATACAGCAGTAGCTGTTGTTGTACAAACAACAAACGGCGATGCTCACCGTGTGGGATATTTGGGACGAACAAGTGAACGAAAACAAAACATTAATGGTGTTACGCCAATTAAATTAGTTATTTATGGATATAGTGAAATTGGGATGAGTGACTCATTCGTAATTGATGACATGTAAGCAATCGTCTACGATGACAAAGGTCAACATACGTTGACCTATAACAATGGGGTTTCACCCCAAACCCCATTTTTTCTTTGAAATAAAACCGCGGAGGATTAACAGTTTACATGGAACAATTAGTAACAACACTAGAACAACTCAAAGCAAATACGAAAGTAACCGACAAAACAACAATTCTTGAAAATGTTGAAGATGAAACAACCAAACGAGTACTTAACTTTTTAGGTGACCCAAATCAAGTTATTGGATTATCAACAAAAAAAATCAACAAACACGTACCTCATGTGCAACATGACTTCACACTCCCTGAATTACTAGACCATCTACTGATAAACAACACAGGTACTGACACCGAAGTTGGAATGGTGCAATATTTCATCAACCAATTTGATGAGCACACAAAAGATGTACTAGCTCAAGTTATTGGAAAATCGTGGACCACAACTGTCGGTGCAAGTCTTCTAAATAAGGTATTTGGTACAGATTTTATTCCTGTATTCGATGTTCAATTGGCATATGCTTATGAAAAGAAAATTGATGGATACAAAGATGATATCATTTTTGTCGTTACACAAAAACTTGACGGGTTCCGAGCCGTTGTGGAAGTTGAAAACGGACACGTAGTTTCAATCAAAACACGAAAAGGTAAAGAACTTGAAGGTCTGAGCGAGTTAAAAGCTGATATCGAATCAGTACTCACTCACACCGACCATATGATTTATGATGGTGAATTGCTCATTGAAGACCCTAACAATGAATGGACAAGTGGTGAACGATTCCAAAAAACATCACAAATGATTTCATCTGAAGGTGAATCAAAAGGTTTGGCATTCCACATTTTCGATGCTCTACCATATGATGAATTCAAATCAGGTGTTTCAAAAGACACATACATTCAACGTCGTAAGAAATATCTTGAACCATTTGTACCTGGTGACCTTGTCCGTGTTGTAACGGTTCTCGGCACAGCTGACAAATCACGCATCCCAGCGTGGAGTGACTATGCTACAGAGCAAGGGTTTGAAGGTGTCATGTTGAATGACCCATCAGCACGTTATGAAACAAAACGCACCAAAGGTCTTCTAAAAGTTAAAAAGATGCACACAGCTGATTTGCAAGTGGTTGGATTTGAAGAAGCTATCGACGGCAAAAACAGAGGTGGTCTCAAATCACTTATTGTCCAATTGGATGAAAACAATACATTTAATGTGTCATCAGGTTTGACAGAAGAATTACGAGAAGATATCTGGGCAAATCAGGATAAATACCTCGGTAAAATCGTTGAAATTAAATATTTCGAAGAAACCACAAATCAAAATGGTGGTCGTTCATTGCGCTTCCCTGTTGTATTGGGATTCCGTGATGACAAAACTGTCGAAGATATCAACATTGACTAATAGGTGAGCTCTGCTCACCTTTTCTTTTTCTCTGGTTTTTCGTCAATAAATATTAAAAAGGAGATATACAACTATACCTATTGCAAAAACAAAAAAAAATGATATAATTCAATTAAGACAATAAATAGAAAGGCAACTATGGAAAAACAAACACGCAACGAAGCCACAAACACACTCATAATCCAATTAAATGAGATGTATCATGAAGCAAAAGCACAAGACACGCCTATTGGCACATATGCCAGTATCAGTCTAAATAACGAATCAATATTTTTGGTCGTATCACAAACAGGGCATTACTATGGGTCATATGTTGTTGATACGGATGTCGTATTCACCACTAGCGCCGATTCACCACGTGAATTAACCGAATCTCTTTTCGATTTTCGAGAAGGATATTTGACACTTATGACTAAGTGTGGTAAAAAAGTATCCGTATCAGAATCAGAAATAGAGACAGTTAGTGATATCATGGGCCAAATGTTCTTGGCTAACGAACAAGAATATTATTCTAAATAAGAAAGGGAAAAAAAATGGAAGGATTCCAAGTTGGAAATAAATTAGTAGCGACACCTGGATTAACACAGGAAGATATCGCTAAAATGGAAGCAGAAAAAGCAAAAGAAGATAAAATGTTACAAGGCGTAACCGAAGAAACACTTCAAATTGCTTTAACACCTGAACAACAAGAGGCAATTACCCAGGTCTATCAAGCAATTGACTTATCAGACGGTGCAATGATTACAACCTATGGTCTTGAAGACGCTAAAGCACTTGACCACCTGACCGAAAAAAGTCTGAGTCATGTACGTTCTAAAGATGCGGGTGATACTGGTGCCTTACTTTTGAAACTAACAAATGAAATAGCTATTGGACAAGACACTGATACTACAGGTTTCTTTGGTTTCATTCGCTCACTAGGTGACAAAGCCAAAGCTCTTCAGATTCGATACGAAACCGTCCAAGACAATATCAATCGAGTTAAAAGCTGTTTTGGAACGTAACATTGTCGTGCTCAATGAGACTAGTTTGAATCTAGAAGACATGATTAAGGCAAACAAAGAGAACTATCAACGATTGACAGTTTATGTCACAGCCGGTAAACAAAAATTACAAGAGGCCTATGATAAAGACATCCCTGAATTAGAAGCGATTGCAAGTCAAGGCAACCAAGAAGATGCAGAGAAATTGAATGCACTCAAACAAGCAACCAACTTATTTGCTCTTCAAGTAGCTGACCTTGAAACACAAATGGCTCTATCTATGACTCTTGCTATTCAGTTGACCAACATGAACTATGCCAATTATGCGCTCATTCAACGCACACGTCGAACAATCAACAACATGATTCCAGCATGGCGTATGTCAATGGCCGCAGCAATTGCCGGGCAAACGACTCTCGAAGCATATGAAGTGGATAAAAAGGTTAGTGATGGAATTAATGAGGCTATCCGAAAAGCTAGTGATAGTGCTCGAGACACAGCCGTTAAGGTTGTGAAACATTCAGAAAGTACTGGTTTGAGCGCTGAGACAATTGAATATGCAACTAAAAATGTCCTCACAACACTTGACCAAATTAATGAAGCACAAACAGTTGGACGACAACGTCGTGAAGAAGCAAGTCTTCGTATTAGTCAAGCACAAGAACAAATTCGTCAAAAATTGATGACAACTATCGAACGGCAGAAAGGTGTATAATATGGAACTAAAAACAGCAAGTAAGAACTTTATCGACGCTGGTAAAGAATTGGTTAAGTCAATCATCCATGAGAGTGGAAATCAATATGAGAAGAAAATTCAACCACATATTGATAATGTCGTTGATACTGTACATCGTGCCAAGGTGAAACGTGAAATTAATACACAAAAACCATACGATGTCAAACAGGATACATCAAAACGTAAATATCACAGAGGGGGCTAAGATGGAAACGACGAAGAATGTACACTCTACACGTGTCAAAATGGCAGCTGTTATCTCATTAGTAATGTTGGTACTCAGCCTTGCCTTTTGGTTCTTCGTTAGTCACTCAAAAGACAATATCATTATAAACATGGGAATTAGAGCCTTCGCTCGACTCACAACATTAGCAAAATTTGGAACGGGAGTATCCAGCCTTGCATTGATTGGCGTCGGAGCGAAGGTTTTCGTTACTCATATAAATGATAGAAAAGTCATTGAACATAACGAAGAACAAAAACGTATTGACCCATATTATGAAGAGGGTGAAATTATCAACAAGTTGAAATCGGTCAAATATAAAGTAAAACCAAACTACCAACAATATGCTGACCGAATGCTCACACAATTGGAGACTACAAAAGATTTACAATCGCAATATGCAGAAATCATTGATAATAATGATATGCCAATTATACAAGACATTGGAGATAAATTGTCAGAGATTCGATTACATGCACTTCATGATGCCAAATCTATTTATCGACGATTAGTGATTTCAGAAGATGCAGATGTAATTGAAAAGAAATTGAACAAAAATGATAAACTCATTTCTGATGCTAACGACTTAATGGTACAAGCTATTTCGTACTTGGATACCAAAACAGAGTCAAATGATATCGACTTGAAAAATCTCATTAAAGCATTCCAGAATTTATTGGAACAACTGTAGAAAGGGAAATAAAATGGCATTTAACAGTAAAAAACTCATGGCTGGAGCACTCCTAGCCATGTCAGTATTATTAACAGCATGTTCAAATGATGGACATAAATATGGTAATTTATCTAAAGACGAAGCCCAATCAGAAGTGGAAACATATTATAAGAAAATTAATCCACATGAAGCCACATTGAAAAAAGACATCAGCATGACATCATTAGATTCAGCTGAAGAACTACCTGATTTGGACAGAACCTATCCATACACTGTTGAGGGAAATGGTAAGGTAAATGTAGAAATCTTTGTATCAACAGAAAAAGCTGGTAATGGTAAAGATGGTATCTTGAATGATATCGCTCGAGATTTCAACAATCAAAATCAAAGCCTGGACGGTGAAACCATCAGTGTTTCAATTCGTAGTATTCCATCCGGTACCGCTGTAGATTATATTGCAAGTGGGAATCATGTTCCTGACGGATACACACCATCAAATAAGCAATGGAACTATATCTTGAACGCTAAGGGAGTATCAACAACAGAAGTATCAGAAAAATTATTTGGTAACACCTCTGGGCTATTGATGAAACAATCCGTATATGATGAAGTAGCATCAAATGGTACAGTAACAATTGAGTCTGTAACCAAGGCTATCAACGACGGTAAATTACTAGGATATACCAACCCGTATTCATCATCTACAGGTTTGAGCCTATTGTCACAACTATTATATAGTTTTGATGCAAGTAACCCAATCAGTGACACATCAAAAGAGGCATTTCAAAAGCTTCAAGCCAATATTCCATCAACATTTGTAACAACAGCACAATTACGTGAAGCTGCAAAAGGTGGCACAGCTGATATCCTATCGATTTCATATCAAACCTATATCAACACTCCTGAATTTGCAGACTATAAATATGTACCATTCGGAATCCGCCAAGATTCACCTCTATATGCAACAACAAATGACAGCAAAAAGAAAGAGGTCTTGAAAACGCTTCTCTGACTTTGTTAAGAACAAAGAAAATCAACAAAAAGCTACAGAATATGGATTCAACCAATTGGATGATTACACATTTGAAGAACAAACAACAGATGGTAACATGCTTCTTTCAATGCAAAAACTTTGGAAGAAGAACAAAAACACTGCACGACCAATCGTAGGTGTGTTTGTAACTGATATTTCAGGTTCAATGGAAGGTGACCCAATGAATAACCTGAAAAAATCATTACTCAACTCACTACAGTACATCAATGAAGATAATAAAATCGGATTGGTATCCTATAGTGATGATGTGACAATTAATGTACCAATTGCTTCCATGGATGGAAACCAAAAGGCATATTTCACATCAGCCATTAAGAGTCTCTCACCAGGCGGTGGAACAGCAACCTATAACGGTTTGTTAGTAGCTGTGAAAATGGTTCTTGATGAGATGAAAAACAATCCTGATGCACGACCGGTCATTTTTGTGTTATCAGACGGTAAGACAAACCAAGGTTACGACTTTAATCGTGCCGCACAAATTATTGAATCACTTGGTATAACAGTTAATACTATCGGCTACAACGCTGACTTAGATGAATTGGCTAAATTGTCCAAAATCAATGAATCAGTCTCAATTAATGCAGATAGTGATAACGTAACATATAAACTAAAAGAACTCTTCAACGCAGAATTCTAACAGCGAGCCGTGCAATCTGGAATAATTGGTTGCACGGTTATTTATAATAAAACAAAAGGGGAAAAAATGAGAAAACTAGCCTTACTTACATTACTTGGTTTAGGGTTTTTGACAGCATGTACATCGCCCAAAGTGACTGATATACAATCTAAATACGTCGATAATAACCCGAACAATTATAAAACGATTAGCACTTCTGATATCTATGTAGAGACACGACAACAATTAGATGGTGATGTCCTAACCCAAGGATTTGGTGGTGTCAAAATATCCTATTATGATGAAAATGGAAATACCGTAACGACCGAAACATATGATACCATAAATGATGCTATCAATAATAATAAAACAGGTATGACTCGAGTACAAAATAAAGGGCGAGGAACCCTTGTTACTTATACTGCTCATTTAAAGGATACGACAGAAGAGAGAACTTACAATGTTCCATATATTGCTGAGGTAAGCACAAAAGTTGAAACAGAAGCTGAAATGAAAAAACAAATGGAAAAAACTAAATCAGCTGACCAATTCGAATGGACAGGGGAACCTAACCATCAAATAGGTAATATTTTAATCTCTCAAAAATACTACTATACCACGTCCGAATATCGAAATGTTTGGGACTCTTCAAAATCTAAATATGTATATAAATTAAAAGATGTTGATATGGTACGTACTCACGAACTCACATATCAATATAAAGACAATCAACTAACCCTCATCAATGAGAAAACATACGAAAACGAAAGGTAAAAAATGAACTGACGAAACCAATTAAGAAAATTCCCTGAGGTAACAACACCATTACGTAATTCCATTATCGAAATGCCAGATATCATCCGAAAAGCATCGGGCATTGTAATCTATGGTAAACGTATCAAATCTATTGTATATTCATTAGATGTATCACTCATTGCAAATACAGATGCTGATGCAATCTTATGTGTCTACCCATTTACACCAAATACCCAAATCTTAAATGCTGTATCATTAGTCGCTAAGGCTCCAATCTTAGTCGGTGTTGGTGGAGGATTAACACAGGGTGAGCGTTCAGCTCGATTAGCATCACATGCAGAAGAAAATAATGCTACAGCTATTGTACTAAATGGGACCAGTTACCGTTGAAACCACTGAAATGGTACGCAAATATGTTGACATCCCTGTTATTTATACAGTCATCGATAAATCTCGCGAACTACAACCCTTATATTGACGCTGGAGTAAATATTTTTAATGTCAGTGGTGGCGCCAACACTGCAGAACTTGTAAAATGGGTACGCGAGCAATATCCTGATATGCCAATTATTGCATCAGGTGGCAAAACTGATGAATCAATTGAAGCCACAATCAATGCTGGTGCAAATGCCATCACGTATACAGCTTATGGAATGATGGAACAATATTTCCATGAAAAGATGGAAACATATCGTAACTAGAAAGGTAAATCATGTATAGATATAAAACATTATCAGAATTAGTTGAGCATCTAGATAAACACTTTGTCCAAGATGACCACTACACATTTATTTATAATCTAGAAACCGACGACATTATTCATTTCGTTATTAAACATGATGATGAAATTGTTTTGGACAAAAAATGTGACATCTATCAAGTATCTATTCCAACATGGAAGTTGGACAAAGACCTAAGAAAATGGTTTACGGACCAATGGTATGACTACAAACGTGACGATTTATATCCAGAAACAATTGTAGGAGATGATATCATATTAGGTGAAAAAGTTATTGTAACTGACCCTTGTTATGATGTTGACACGTGGTGCAACGGTATCTTAGACAATGTAAAACCGGGTAAATGGCATACAGAGGCCAAATCCATCAATAAAAATAACAACGGTAATCGCTGTACAGAACTCATTATTTGGCACAGTGATTATGAGAAACCGACTGAATTTGAACACACCGATATCGATGTAGGTGTAGACTCTGGCCAAGCCGGAATTGCAGATTATGACCATTTTGAAACAATCAAATCTAATAAAGATGCTGAGGAGGAATGGTATGAAAGTATTGAAACATACGAAAGAGCACGTGTTCCCCTCATGCCTCTACAAAAACAGGTACTCCCTAAATATAAAGCCTTGTATAAAGAATATCTAAAACAATTTTTGGGGCCTATTGAAGAATATAATAAAGATTTGTATACAGAAATTGCCAACTTAGAACATGAGCACTGGTTAGATAGTAAAACACTAGACGATGATAAATTCTCATCATATCTCCCTCAAACATGGACTGATGAACATTCCGTATTCACGTCTACAGGATATGGTGACGGGTCATACGATTGCTTAATCGCTAAAGACGATGACAAAATTATTGGTATCAAAATTGATTATTTCTACCATGACCATGAGGATGATGAAGATGAGTAAATACTACATCGGTGGTGAAAATCAAACCACCATTCAAAAATTATTAGCAGGTGAAACAGTAATTGTAAAAGGTAAAGGTAACTCCATGACACCCAAACTAAAGAGTGGTGAGGCTGTTATTGTTGAACCTATCACACCAGATACTATTATCAAGAAGCGGGATATCGTCCTTTGCAAAGTCAAAGGACATATCTACCTTCATTTGGTCACCGGAATCTCAGGTGATATGTACAAAATATCTAACAATCACGGGCATGATAATGGTTGGACACGACAAATATATGGAAAATATACTCGTAAGGCAACCATAGACGACTTAAACTAATAGAAAGGAAAATAATATGAATCGAAGAGAATTGGAAAGGTATGTCGACAATTATATTGAAAGACAAGATTTACCAACTATGATTGAGCGACACACGAAGCGTGAAGATAAAACCATGACACTATCATTAATGGCGTTCGAAATAGTGTGGTGGCAAGACAACTGTTGCAACCAAAACTACAAGAAAAAGGTTATAATGCAGTAATTAGTCAACAAAAAGACCGACTATTAGGGCAAACCTATTATACATGTGTTATTTCGATACATAGAAAGGATTAATATGCAATTTTCAGTATTTTCAATTGTAACAGGGACTAGTCGTTGTGTAACAGTATGCCCATTTTGTGTTTCCGGTGAACTAGCCAATCCACAAAATGGAGAAATCCCAGAAATTAACCATCGTAATTTACGCAAAGCATGTGAACTTGCAAAAACATCAGGAGTACAAACTGTTATGTTGACCTCACGAGGAGAACCAACCTTGTTTCCTGAACAAATTACAGAATATCTAGAAACCTTAGAACCATATAATTTCCCATTTATCGAACTACAAACAAATGGAATTCCAATGGGACGACAATTTGAAAAATATCGTCACCATTTAGAACGATGGTATGAACTAGGTCTATCGACGATTTTAATTTCGACCGTGTCAAATCGACCCGAAATCAACAAAGAAGTCTATACACCACGAACAAAACAATACATTGATTTACCAGAATTGATTGCCAATCTACATGAGATTGGGTTTAGTGTTAGATTAACGGCTGTTTGTACAAAAGCATGGATGTCGACACCAGAACAGATAGATGAATATCTTCAATTTGCCAAAGAAAATCACGTGGAACAAGTAACCCTACGACCGTTGAATGATGAATATAGACGAGAAACGGCACAAGCATGGATTGATGAACACAAAATGAGTGAGGAAGATAAATCAAACATTTACGATTTCCTCAATACTAAAGGTTATAAGCTTTTAGAATTACCTAATATCGGTAATGTCTTTGATTATGAAGGACAAAATGTCATGTTCTCATATGCATTGACCAAATATAATTCTCATAACGATGGCTCGAATATGCGAAATCTTATTTTCTTTCCTGATGGTCAATTACGTTACGAATGGGAATGGGAAGGCGCTAGATTGCTATAGGTGATAAACATGGTACATTATTCACAACTATATCCGGACATTATTTAAATTTACACAAATATCTAAACAAAGAAACGAGGAATGACAATGAAAGTTCACAACGAAAATCATTACTCAACACTCCACCCACAACTACTAAATGAGGTACAACGATACCGGCGAGAACGTGCGTTTAATGCGCAAGACTACATTAACCAAAAAACAACCCTGTTAAATGAATACATGATGAAATGTCGTTTAGATACAGCAGTAGTTGCCGTATCTGGTGGTATTGATTCCGCATTAGTATTGGCATTGGTAAATGAAGCCGCCAAATTGGAAGCATCACCGATTAGAAAAATTGTGCCCGTAGCTATGCCACTCTATGACGGTGTATTAACGAATCAAGAAGGCGCAACAGCACGCGCACAAGAGCTATGTAACGTCTTAGGGTTGGATTTGACAATCACACCCATTAACACATTAGTTGATGCATATGAAGTAACTGCAGAAGGTATTGGATACAAAACAACGCCATGGGCAACAGGTCAAATGGGAGCATATGCACGTACAAGCTTCCTTTATTATTTGAATTCATTATTGAATGAAGAAGGTTACAAACCTATTTTAGTTGGAACAACCAACATGGATGAAGGTTGTTATCTTGGTTACGTTGGAAAAGCCTCCGACGGTTTAGTTGATGTGCAACTAATTTCCGACATACACAAATCAGAGGTGTATCAATGCTCCAACCTATTGGGTGTACCAAAATCCATATTAGAGGTCACCCCAAATGGTGACATGTTTGATGGACGAGTGGACACAGAAGTTTTCGGAGCCCCATACGATGCCGTAGAATTATATATTGCGGAACGGCAACACAAATTCACGGTACACGTTGAGGGTGACGCAAAAAAAGAATATGATGAATATAAACAAGCACTTGATAAGTTGCATGCATACAATCGTCATAAATATTTTGCATTATCACCAGCAGTTCATTTAGATTTATGGTCAACAGAAACTGATGATGGTTATATCGATTATCATTCGCGATTACCTTATATCTTAAACAATTAGAAAGGATAACCAGCTTTGGAAAGTTATAACAAACTTATTGAACAATACGGATTGGAACTAGCTGAAAAAGCTGGTTATATTACACCATCAGAGTGTACGGACATACAATCCGCACAAAAAAATAGTCCAGAAACAAACAATTACACATTGTTAACAACTGGATGTTTTTCACCACTACATGAAGGTCATATTCATATGATGAATGAAGCTAAAAAATGGCTAGAGAACAGAGGCGACGTTGTAGACTACGGAGCCTTTATTCTTGCCCACCAATCATATATTGATGAAAAACACGGACGTCATACACTTGAAGAAAGACAGTTTTTAGCACAGGAATTAGTAGGTGACTATACCTGGTTACATGTCGATGTAAGGGCAAACCTATACTATACACACGACACGAATTTCACACAATTGATGACTGAATTGTATCCCCAATGTAAGAAACAAGCGTATGTATTTGGGTCAGACCGTTATGAATTTGGATATATTGCATTAACCGATGAGCGGCTATACATTTGTGTCATTCGTGACCCACAAGATATTGAAAAGGTAAAAACACTCTATCAATCATTAAATGTTGACAATTTAGTCTACATCATACCTGATGAAATTAATACATTGTCTAGCACAGCACTATATAAACATAGAGAACTACCAGCACAGAGAACATTAAAACGCTTAGCGATTCGAGACGATGGTATATACTATATGCCAAACGAATACATAAAAGCTTATGAGCAGTTTAAAATAGAATTGGAAGAGGCATTTCGAATTTGTAGCTCCTTTTCTGATATAACATGGGTTAATGTCGAACAACAATTGGAAAATATTCCAAAATTTGCTAACCCTGTTATTAGTTTGGATAAATATTATCATGGAGATATACAGTTAAATATTAGTCGTTATTTTGAATTGTATGGTCACCAAAAGCAGGCAGCTGATTTAGTCATGAGTACAATAACCGACGAAGAAATACCCTTAACACCAATAAATATCACATTACCTCAAGGTGAATATATATTAGTTGATGATGATTCGGTGAGTGGTTATACCATGAAACGATTATCAGACTCAGTCGACACCATTATTGGTACACATACCTTGATGAAACCATTATATGACGATGTTGTTGATGCGCGTGACTTTTTGTTCGGAGCACGATATGGAGGTCTTCTATGTAAACAACCGAATGGAAAGCTAAAACGCTATCCATATGTCTGGCCAGAAGTGAATTTATATTATCGAGCTAGTATTGAACTCAATAAACAACAAAAATTTAGTGAGCTCATCAATAAAGCGAATGAGAATTTCGAGAACAGCATAAAACATATTACAATGCGCAGGGTTAAAAACTTGTGATATAATATACGTAGAAAGGAACTACCGTATGACTAAAATAATATTACAAGCAAAACCACAACAAGAGCCAGCAAGACTCATCATCGAAACAAACTTTCCAGATGGACGTACCCAACCATATGCCTTGACAAATGCATCAATAACTCATTTCACAAAGCAACAAAAGAAGATGGCATACTATTTTTAACCAACTCTGGAATAGAAAATGTTCAAATACATAGAGACAATACCACCACAAACACACAATTCGAATTGGAAATGGCAGGGGCTATAAATGTATACGACCCGATAGCCTTCCGTGAACAATATAATTTACCGCAGGTTGATGACGTACAATTACAATTAGAAAAAGAAATGTCAGCCGTCTGTAATTTAACAGAAAACCAAGACTTATTTTGGTCCAATGTGAGTAAATATAACGATGAGAAAAAGACAACTATCAAAACAACAGATATTCCACCAATGAATCCAATATTTGGCACCCAACCTGTCATATCAAAAACAAAAAAATATAAAGGTTTAGAAGTCGAATTTCCAAACCAAAGAAAAATTCAATATGTATATACAGATGACACTGCACCACTATTAAATCTAGCACGAACAAATGGAAATGTCATCTATTTTGATATGGGATTAGACCCTGACAAGATGTTCGGTGTCACTTCAAAACCTGGAGATTTCACTCCAAGTAGACCATTAACACCAATACGCATTAAAGCATTAACAACCCTACCCGAAAATGCCCGAGAATTGGTTTTTCGTGGTGCCGCTAATGTCCAAAACCCAAAAGAACTACGTGAACAATTGGGATATAAACAACTAACTAAACAACTAGCCGAGCGAGAAGAAGATTATTGTGCAATATATGTGGGCAATGAATACACAAACAAACATAATCTCAGCTCATCACTTGACTTCTTAGAACGAACAAAGTTTATATATAATAAGCCAACAAACCAGCAATCCAAACAAACCATATTACAACCAACAATAACACCGGAGAAACAAGAAGCGATATTGGCACAACCAAAAAAACAAACTGAGATGAAAAATTCCAAATACCGCCTTTTAGAGAATGATTACAAAATAGTAGTTGATAAGAGTCGGATTTATAACTCAAAAGTGAAAGTATATCGTATCGAAGCTATCAAAAATTTTTCCGATGTAAAAAAAGGTGATAAAGGTGGCTATGTATCAGACCTCTCATCTATAGGACAAAGCGGTAAATCATGGGTATACGATGATGCTATTGTTTCCGGTACGGCTCGTGTCACTGCAAACGCAACCGTTCATGGGAACTCACATATTATGAGTAACGTACGATTACGTGGAGATGCGCAAATTAAAGATATGGTAATCCAAAATGACAAAAAAAGCGATTTAATTATCACATCATCCGAATGGAAACCCGAAAGAACAAGAAAGCTAATGAAATCACAAACGATAAATCTAATCAATCATTAGATGTCTTATTACCAAAACCAGAAAAAGAATACTGGGATAACTTAACTCAAGCACAAAAAGATGAACTCACATTGGAAGTGTATAATACAAAAACCAGATTACAACCATACCAATCCAAAAAGGAATATGATGAGTTAACTCTAGAAGAAAAACGACTCGTATGGCACCAATATGACAAAGAAGCTGAATATAACAACGAACAATTGTATCTGGAAGATATACAGGACCTTAGTGATGAGCTCACACTAAACAGATAACTATAGTTCTAGATTACTCAGAAAACAATATAACCCAATCATGTCTTGATTGGGTTTTATGATTCTATAGTTAAATATCCCAACAGCAGAGACATGTAGGCGCAATGATATACAATCGAAATATCTACCAGCATCAATAGAAAGGCTAATCATGATTTCTAAATTAATCTATAAAAACAAGACAAATATTTATCTCTTCGAAACAAATGACAACCAACTCAAGACAAACTATGAACAGTTAATGTTACAAAAAGATGAAGCTCGAAATAATCAAATAAAAACATGTGCCCATAAACTACATCATTACAAAAACGGTTTAGAAACGGCACTAATACAACTAGCAGATGTAGAAGAGAAATATCGTTCATATACAATAATTGGACGATTACTACATTACCATTCATATCAAAATCAAATGACACAATATGACAATGACATAAAATATTATCGACCGCTAATGAATCATTGGAGACAAGAATTATGGAACAAAATTCACGAAACTGAGGATATGAATGACATCAAACAGCAGATATACGCATTATTAGAAAGTCATCACTATCGAAAATTAACAGAAAAAACAAAATCAAATGATGTCATAACCGAATATTGGGTCAAAACAAAGACACGGAGAGCATAATGATAGAAATTACAGCACGAAAATTTAAGAAACTATATCATGAAGGGAAAATAGATAACCCTCAAGATTATGTCGCATCAGGCCAACACATCCGTAAAATATTAGCCAAAAAAGGTGAGTGTGTCGATGAATTAGTCAAATATGACGAGGACGCCGTTAAAATTAAACTAATTGACAACGGTCACGGACAAGAATATTATCCACAATGGTGCACGCATCAGAGTAGTTGGCACATTCGTATGGCTCTAGCAAGAAAAGGATATTGCCCCGATATTTTAATACATGATGACATCATTGATGTACAAATTGCAACACTCTATCGACATCCTGAATTAGCAAACGAATTTATCAAAGATGAATTGACTATCGCAAAAGTCAAAGAACTATCTATTTTGTATTTCACTGGTAAATGCCGAGATAAAGACGTCGCAAAAACAGTTATAGACAAATATCCAGAACTCATCATTATGACCGCACCCATGAAAGGGTTATTTGACACATCACCTCAAACAACAATTGAGAAAACATTGACTACAAAACAATCCTATGAGTTGGGTTACTTCAAATGGGTTACACAGTCATCGACAGAGATTTTTCGACGGCTATTATACGTTGAAGACAAATGCTACCACGAAAATAAAATGCATATAGTCTCAGAAATTGTCCCAGATGCCATGGATACAACAATTAAAAATATACAAATATTGTATAAAATATGCAAAGCCCAATAAGCAGTACATACGTACTGCTTATTTAAATGGGGCAAGCCCCAAACCCAGTTTCTCATGTAGAAATAGGAGGATAAAATGAATTTAACAAATTTTTTACAACTAATCAATAAAGATAAATTCCATATCGGAATTATTATTGACATTGACGATGTATATTATCTTTTAAACCAAGATGATTTAGATTGGCTAAATAGAGATACTCGAATTAATAACATCTCACCATTGTCACTTTCAGAACAGATTGCTCACATTAATAGCAAGCCTTATCAGATAATTGAACTGGCATCATACTTCTGGGAATATGATTTCCTCAAAATCAAAGTAGAAGGATAACCAATGAGTATAATATTTTTAGATATCGATGGTGTTTTAAATTCAGCACATAATTGGCCCGAAAATAATTTAGACGACCGATTAATAACAAATCTAAAAACAATCATTAATGAAACAAATGCAGAGATTGTATTGTCATCATCATGGAAAAATTTCTTTGACGAAAACATGAACACTACACACAAGCTGGGTCTTGAACTCTTACGAGTGTTTCATGAAAAAGGGTTGACTATTAAAGATATCACCCCATACCCGGCATCACGATACACCATAAAACGAGGCTTAGAAATCAAGACATATATAGATAAACATAAAGTTACAAATTATGTCGTCATTGATGATGACGAGTTTCCAGATTTTAAAGATACAATCGATATGACTCGATTTATTAAGACGGAATCCGGCACAGCACTAACATCGGCAAATGATGAAGGTTTGACTGAACAATTAGCACAAAAAGCAATAGAAATACTTACACAGAAAGGATAATATGATGAATACACTTTTTGCATATATCTTAGAAACACTACACCAGAATACAATCATTTAGAAAATGCATACCATCAACAAGAAGAGAAATTAATTCTAATCCAACACGCGCTTGAAGAACAATTTCCAGGTATCGAGATAACAATCGAAAATGCACTAGAAGAACAGATTTGCGTACACACTGAAAACGACCAACATGACATTTGGTTGTCAGACTACGTTGAAGTCGAAGATTTGTTTGACAAAATAAAACAAATTCAGAAAGGTGAATAATATGACCTATAGACCACCCTCAAAGAAAGAAAAAGAACAATATTGGAAAAATCTAAAACACAAAATCATTTCCATCATAACATTGTTATCAATATTAATCGGACCAGTGGTAGTATTTGGGTTCCTAATCTATTCACTTATTTACAATCCACAACTAATGTCAGATATTATACTACCACTCCTTCTAACAGCTCTCCTAGCATCATGTATGGTCATTGTCATCTATGAACCACTCGAATCATATTATTACATGAAAAAACGTAAACGAAACGGCTATTATGCAGAGTTCATGAACTCAACAGTTAGAGCTATCGTAGCTACAATCCTTGTGGCCATAATCTGTCTAAACGATTATATACGCGAAAAGTATCTATATTGGTATCTTTTCGGTATCATTTTTGTTATTGCATATAACATAATGGTATATAGGGAGTTGAAGAAAAAGAAACCACCTATCAACCACACAACAGAAGAGTTAGCCGAAAAACGAGCACAATATATTGAGCAATTTGTTACGGATTTAAAAAGAAGATATACTAATATCGATGTTGTAACAAAAGAAGCAGTCATTCGACCGATTGAGAAATATGACATCCGTCATGTATTACTACCACATTACTATTATCTAGAATATGTATTGCCATACGACAAACATGCTGAGTATAGCAATACAAATCATATTCTAGACAGGATTCACAAAGATATCCAACGACATGCACGTGCTGACGAATGGAATAAGTGTCTGGAATACTTAGAAAAAGAAGTGGGTAAATTAATTAGCATCAGCGATGTTAAAAACTTACTGAATTAAAAACAAGAGATAACAAAAAGCCTCTAAATAAGGGGCTTTTTGTTATAATGTTAAACCTTCAAGTTGAATATCATCAAACGACGATTGTAGTTTATATTCGTCTAAACTCAAACCGTTCTGAACATATTTCAAAGTATCACGAATGACACTTGCCTGGAAATTTTGCGAAAGTGTTGTAGCCGGAATACTAGCCAATTGGTCACCCGTTGCGTTTTGATATAAAGGTTGACCGTTCTCAACTAGTTTGACAACAGTTCTGCCCCAATCTTCACCCAACTGAATAACAGCATCATCATTAGATTCCTTATGCTTTCGAACATCCCAAAGAACTTTTGTACGAACGTCATTTGGGTCTTTAACTAAGGCATAAACATCTTTCTTGACCATAATCGGTAGAGCTTCACGAGTTTTACCACCTTTGTCAGGAATTGTTGGTAGATTTGACACACCTTTGTCTGGAATTGTTGGAAGAATGAAATCTTCCTCCATTTTGTCATATACTGCATATAACTTTTCAATATCAGGAGACCAACTGGTTGCTTCCGTACCCTCTGATGTTATACCTTGGACCATGTTTTCAATCTCTTCACGTGAACGACCTTGTAAGTCTTTCATAGTTGACTTGAATTCACCATAATCCATTTCCGTATAGCGTTCGTAATTATTCAATAATAATTGAGTAAACAATTCAACATCTAACGTATACGAATACATTTTCTCAAAACGTAATTCAAAATGACGGTCATCATCAAAATCAAATGCAACGTTTTTGAATATATTCTGACCCGTAGTCACAGGTTTCACAACCCTCACGGAAATATTCATTTGTTTTAATATTGATAACATTTGCATCCCTTAAAGGAATCAAGACATCCTTATCTTCATAACTCATTATTTTCACCTCAAATCTTTCTTATCTATAATAATTATATCACACAAAGGAGCTAAAATGATAGAATTCTTCTTATCACACCCAACATGTCTATCGATTATTTTCATCATTCTATTCTGCTTATCAGTCTTATGGTTAGCAGCAATAGCTTTATCGTATGTAAATAATGAAATAGACAGTAAAGAAAACCTCAAAGAATATATTAGAACATATATTTTTTATCCAATACCTGCCATACTCACTCTCATAGCAATAACCACTATAAGTATCAATGTAGAACAACACCCAACATATACTGAATGGAAACAACTATACACAAATGAACAAAATATCAACATATTACTCACCGACTATTCTGACCCTGCTGAGCGTACTTCAGATTATAGGGTAAATAAAGCCGGAGAAAAACTGGGACGATTCTCTGATAGCATTCAAGATGAATTCCAAGGAATTAACGGTAAAGAATGGACTGGATATGTTGTTGCCACAACAGACGGTCAAGAGTTGAGTAAATATGTCCACTTATCCAAAGATAATATTGAAGGTGAACTGACACCTGAATCCAAAATAACCAAAATTGAATACAGAGAAATGACCAAAATATATTACTCACTATGGGGTCATAACGGTAACGAACAAGAGATGGAAACACCTAGAGAAATTCGTATCACTGTAAACACAAGTGACGAAGCAAAAGCAAAAGCCAAAGATAAACTAAATAAATTATTCCAAACGAAAGAAATAGAAAGGTGAAAAACCTATGAAACAAAAACTAAAAACATTTGCCACATCCATTTATTTTGACGCGTTAGGCGTACTACTAGTTGTTGGTATCGCTATTGCATCAGGATATCTCGGTACACGCCTTGACAAATTTGTCGATTGGGGACCAATCACACCATACATCCCACTTGGTCTCATTTCTGTAATCAACGTCGGTTTGTCAATGATGTCAACCCGCTTTACTGGAAAACTAAGCAAATGGGGCAACTACCTAGGTATTATTAATACAATTTTATCTGGAGCTATTGACTATATCCTTGGAAACAAGGCGGCAATCATAACATACCCTATCACCTTCCTCATCTATACATTTGCAATCAAAAAGTGGCAAGCTTCACGAGATGGTAAACCAAATCAAATGAGCCAAGCTCAAACTAAAATGGTAGCAACTATCGCCACTATTCTGGCATTTGCCTTTGCATATGGTACAAACTATATCGGATATGGTGGTAATATGAACGCATTGGCTTATGTAACTACGATTGCATTTGCATTATCTCTTGTTGCTAATGTATTCAATGCATTGAAACTGACAACCCAATGGGGTTTTTGGTTTGTTTACAATCTTGTTCAATTAGCAAAAGCATTCATCCAAGGCAATTTTGCCAATGTTGGTAAATATATTTTCTATATTATCAACGCAATTGGCGCTTTATTTGTCTGGGAAGATAGTAAATGATAAAAGCATCTCTATGAGATGCTTATTTTCTTTTCCAATTTTGTTTGTGTATTTATACAGGTGTAAGTATGTGTACAAATTTTATCACAAACAAAATTGGATAAAATTGGATTCAAAATTGGATTTTGTGATAACGCTTACAAAATGAGGTATATCAATGGTTTTTCGAGATTAGGGTTCTAAAATGAAAAAAATTTTTGAAAAAAATTTTTCCATGACCTGATTTTTAAAAATTTTTTTATTTTTATTGACCAAAAAAATAGCATTTTTGTTGAAAAACTCAGTAATACCAAGGGTTTAAGTGTATCAAAAAAATAATCCAATTTTGAATCCAATTTTGTCCAATTTACCCCTAAAAAGACAAAAACATAAAATGTAACCGATTACATAATCAAAAATTTAAAATAAAACAAGAAAATGAATAATTACAAATCCAAATGTAATAATATACAAATAATGGAGGTAACTAGATGAAAACAGCAGCTATTTTTGATATTGATGGGACAGTATTCCGTGATTCATTATTACTACAACACTTAGAAAAATGTGTAGACTATGACGTATTTCCTGAACAAGCAAGAGCCGAAATTAAGATAGCCAAAAAACAATGGAAAAATCGAGAACTCGATTATGATGAATATATGCTACAGGCTGTAGAAGTGTATAAAAAATATTTGATTGGTAAACCCGAACACGACATTGAGTTTGTTGCTCGTAAAGTTATTGAAAAACAATATCAATTACTTTATACATACACACGTAACCTCATGGAGTGGCATAAAGAACAAGGTCATACAATCATCTTTATTTCTGGTTCACCCACATTTTTAGTGTCTAAATTAGCACAAAAATTAGGTGTCGATATTTGGTTCGCTAGTAAATACGGCACAGAAGACCATGTCTATATTGATGATATAACACCAATGTGGGATTCAGTATCTAAACGTCAAGCATTGGATATTTTAGAAGAACATTATGATATTGATTTGTCCAGTTCATATGGATATGGTGATACAACCGGTGATTACACGTTGCTTGCATCTGTAGGTCATCCAACAGCAATCAACCCAAATCAAAAATTATATAAGAAGATTCAAGAAACAAATTTACCATGTAAAATTGTAGTTGAACGTAAAGATGTAATCTATCACATTCAATAGAAAGGTCAAAAATGACAAAACATAAATTAGTGAGTTTAACGGAAACGGTTATCTCAAAATATGTATCATTATATAAAAGTGTTACGAAAACAGGTGATTTTATCAAAGAGTATGATTTCATTTCTCGAAATCATGGTATGACACTAGAATCGGGAGACTTTGGTCACCCGAATAAATCAAACGCAGTAGCTATGTTTGTTTTTAATCGCCCCAAGACCAAATGTTATTGATGAAAGAATATCGCCATGTGGCCAATGGATATGTTGTATCAACACCATCAGGATTAATCGATGAAGGTGAAACACCAGTTGAAGCAGCCATTCGCGAAGTATATGAAGAAGTCGGATATACTAAAGAAGACATTACGGTCGATACCGTACTATTACCATCCTATTCATCCATCGGTATTAGTGATGAACAAGTAACATCAGTATTTATGAGAGTAAATGAACTTGTAACACCAGAACAGCATTTGAGTATATCAGAAGACATTGAATGTTTTTGGGTAACACCATGGGATGCCAAATATTATCTAGAGAATGGAACATTTCCACCACGACTATCAGAAAAACTAGGATTAATCGAAAATGGAAAACCACAAGTTATCTGCAACACCGCTCGTACACAAATGGTTATGAAACAATTTGTAGACGACAATCTTCCAAATTACAAATAATCTTTTGCATACGCAAAAGATAAGGAAGGGGCTACGCCCCAACCCTAATTTTACTCAGATTTTAAGAAAATAAAAATTTTCAAACAAATGCTTGACATTGGAAAAAGAATGCGATATAATAAACATAAAGATTAATGATTATTATAAATAATAAAGAGGATAAGATATGAGATTAACACCAACACAAAATGTAGCAGTTGATTTAATAATCATTGCGTATGACCGAAACGACCATATGGTAAAACTCTACACACCAAAACGAGAAGTAGAACCGGCTAAAGGGCAACCAGCACTACCAGGAGTACTCCTACAAGAAGGTGAACATATTTCATCTGCCGTACAACGTACCATCAAAGACAAAACACAACTTGATGAGCTAACATACAATTTACAAGAATTACCAGCTCGAACAAATCCATATCGAGATGAACGTGGACATGTAATGTCCATTCCGACACTCGTTTTACTGCATGGGCAAAACAACTTCGATGAAGATTGGGTGCCTTTTGTAACAGATATTAAATTACCATTCGACCATACAGAAATGGTCAATTTGGCATATAACATCCTTGCCAGTAACTGGGATAAATACCCATTACCATTATTATTAGCAGGTGATAAAATCACATTGGAAGAGATGAAAGATATTCTATCTCATTTCTTACCATATTATGAAAAGGTAATTCCTTCAAACTTAAGACAAATGATGTTCGCTCAGAAATTCCTAACAGAAACTGACGAATTTGCTAAAACAAATACACAAGGTCGTCCACCACGCTATTACACTATCAAACGAGACGACATTAAACCGCTCTATCAATAGAAGGGACAAAATATGCTATATATCAATCAACAACCTATCGACTTTATCATCTTCCCAAACAAAGAACGCAGACTTGATTTGAAACAAGAATTGCTTGATGCTAAGCCCGGTTTAATCAATGACGTTTATTGGCATTACGAAAATGATGAGTCAATTTTTGAGCTATTACTATTAGATGATGCTATTCATTCACTAGGTCAATTTTATGATTTATATATTGGCTATATGCCGTATTCACGAATGGATAGGGTACAAGAAGCTGGAACAGCTTTCTCACTTAATGTATTATCTAAAATGGTAACCAAAATGACAAATGCTCTCATGAAAATTTATGTCCTAGACCCACATTCACCAGTAACATTGGAAAAATTAAATGAATACAAACCAGGGCATGCTAAAGAAATTAACTATTCATTAGCGCAAGATGTCATCAACTACACGAATTTGGACGTGAAATGAAGCATGGTTCGTCTTCCCTGACAAAGGTGCCGCTCATCGTTACAATTACGAAGCATACCCAAATGTCATCATTTGTGAAAAAGTACGCAACTTTGCGACAGGTAAAATCGAAGGTATTAAAGCCCACATTCATAAAGAAACAACAAAACCATCTACAAACGCACCGATTATCATCATTGACGATTTGTCATCTTATGGAGGTACATTTGTTGGGTGCAATCAAAGCTGTTGAAACCGACTTAGGTATCAAATCTAACAACAATTGGCTCATTGTGACTCATGCAGAAGGAGCCATTGATATGGGGCAGGTGCCCGTGACATTTAGTCATATCTTTACGACTGATTCCATTGCAAAACCACAAGATTATACTAATATGTCTGATAGTGACTATGATAACACCAAGAAGGTATATATTAGACCAGTACTTGACATCATTAAAGAGGTGGACAAATGATTAACATTCAATGACGGAGATGCAGATATCAAAAAAATATTCAAACATTAGAAGGGATACACATGCCGAAAGAAATAGCCGCTGGGGTCATAGCATATTACTATGATGACAGCACAAGTGAATACAAATTTTTAATGGCTCACCCTGGCGGACCATATTTCAAAAATGTCAACAAATATGGATTCCCAAAAGGTCATGTCGAAAATGATGAGTCATATGAACATGCAGCAATACGAGAGTTCCAAGAAGAAACAGGATTGGTAATAGACCAAACACGACTATGGGGGCATATAGAGTGCAAGGGAAAAAAGAAAAATGTCCATTACTATTTGTACCCTATGACTGAAATATGGGCACTTGATAGTCTATATTCAAATCAATTTTATAGTGATGTATTTAAATGCATGATAGATGAAATTGATGATTATCGTTATGTATCATTAATAGAAATGACTGAGCTCTTGTTCAAACGTGACGAGAAAGTCGTAGTCGAATTGCAAAAACTATTAGAAACGGAGAAACCATGACAGAATTACAATGGCATCAAGTTGCCGACACCATGAAACAATATGAACGTGCAAATAATGCAACACTAGACCCCAACAAACCCATCGTTATCCGATTGGATATGCGTGCAGGAGGTTCCTTTGTGCGTGGACTAGAAAAACCATGGGATAACGCATTTACCCAAGCAATGTCTACCACTGCACAAAAACTCGCCGAACAAGTTCAGGGAGCACAACTTGCATATGTTGGTTCTGATGAAATTACTCTCTTACTATTTAACAATAGTGAGAAAGAACACTTCACACCTTTTTTTAATGGTAAACTCCAAAAGATTGTTTCTATTACTGCGGCTATGGCAACAGCTGAATTCAACAAAGAATGGTTGACATTAATTGACGACGAATCAAATGCGGAACGAAAGGCTTTATTGCAATCCAAACTATTTGGTGCACGCTTTGATTCACGCGCATTCAACATTGAAGGTGATGTGAGAGACGCTTTGCTCAGTGTATGGTGGCGAGTAACCGATGTTGCACGAAATTCAGTCCAAATGTTGGCGCGACATCATTTCTCACAAAAACAATTACATGGTATCGGAACTAAAGAAATGCTCCTCAAATTGGAATCAATTGGACATCATTGGTCGGAAGAAGTAACTACCGAAAACAAATATGGTAACATTTTCATTCGTGAAGCCTATATGGGCGAAGGATACAATCCGAAAACCAAAGAAACCGTAAAAACAATTCGACACGCATGGTTTCCATCAAGCGAAGAACAAATGAGAGAGTTCCGAAATATGAATAACTATGAACAAATTATCACAACACAAATCTACAAACGATTAATGGAAAGAGGATAATAAATGTTAAAACTAATTTTATATGCCACATACATCACCATCATCATTGCAATAGAAATTTTTATTCACATTAAGAAAGAAAATGATGCAATCTCATTCTTAGTATATGTAATTGTGCAAGCAGTCACTCTCATGGCTCTAGTAGTAAGCCCAATTATCGTTACACTGATATCAAACTTCTTAACAAACTAATACGAAAGCGAGTAACATCTATATGACAACTACAACACCTATCTACCTTAGCACAGACTTTTACAAGCTCTCTCATAGAGAGCAATATCCAGTCGGAACTACTAAGGTTTATTCAACACTAACACCACGTTCGAACAAGTATGCACCGTGGTCTAACCATATAGTATTCTTTGGATTACAATACTTCATCAAAGAATATCTCATTGACCGTTTCAATAACGAATTCTTCAATCAACCACTTGAAGACGTTATTTCCACTTATGAAACATTTGTCAAAAACACTTTAGGTAAAACTGAAGTTTATACTGAACACCTGGTACAACTCCACAACCTTGGTTATCTACCAATCAAGATTACAGCGCTCCCTGAAGGGACATTGGCGCCAATGAGATGTCCTGTAATGACCATCGAGAATACACAACCTGAATTCTTCTGGTTGACTAATTTCTTAGAAACCATCTTGTCGACGACAATTTGGCAACCAATCACATCAGCTACCTTGGCGTACCAATACCGTAAAGTGTTGGATGGCTACGCAATCAAAACAACAGGTTCAACAGCAGGTGTAGAATTCCAAGGTCACGACTTTTCACTACGTGGAATGTCTAGTGAACAGTCTGGTATGGCTTCTGGAATGGGTCATTTAACATCATTCCAAGGGACTGATACAATCCCGGCAATATTTGGGGTTCACAAGTATTACAATGCTCCACTTGATTTCACAACAGGTGCATCTATTTCCGCTACTGAACACAGCGTTATGTGTTCATACGGTCAAGCTGATGAACTAGAATTATTTAAACATCTTCTTGTAGATGTTTACCCAACAGGTCTATTCTCAGTTGTATCAGACACTTGGGACTTCTGGAAGGTAGTCACAGAATATCTTCCAGCTTTGAAAGACATTATCATGGCTCGTGACGGAAAACTCGTTGTCCGTCCTGATAGTGGTGACCCTGTTGATATTGTAACTGGTACAAAAGTAAATGGAAATACACCTGAAGAAAAGGGTCTCATTGAGTGCCTCTGGGATACCTTTGGTGGTACCGTAAACGAACAAGGATATAAAGTCCTTGACCCACACATTGGTGCCATCTATGGTGACTCCATCAACTTGGAACGTGCTACTGCCATTTCAGAACGTCTTGAAGCCAAAGGATTTGCCACAACAAATATTGTGTTTGGTATTGGTTCATTCTCTTACCAATATCACACACGTGATACTTTCGGATTTGCGGTTAAAGCAACCGCCGCTACCGTTGACGGGGAAGAACGTATGCTCTTTAAGGACCCTAAGACGGATGATGGCACAAAGCGTTCACAACGTGGACGCATTGTTGTCGCTAGTAAAGAAGACGTTTTAGCCGAAAATCCAGAGTTTGATTTCTCAACCTTAACAGGTGACCAATCAAACAACGAGTTGCTATGGAAAGACGGTTTGAATGAGGCAGAAGCCAACCAATCAAGTTGGAAAGCACTCAAGACCGTATTTGAAGATGGTCAGCTTTTAGTTGATGATTCGCTTGCCACAATTCGTGAACGTCTAGTTGATGAACGCAGCAAGAGCGAAGTTGTTGTACAAGAAACACAACTACACAAGTATCTCAAAGATACAATTATCGACCGTTGGTCAAAAACAAATTAAGATGAGCCCTTCGGGGCTTATCTTTTTTAAGGAGATAATATGAGACAATTGACACAAAAAGAACATCAGATTTATAGTGACTATATAATAACTGAACTCATTAGCCAATTTCAAAAATATGGAAAAGTAACATTAGATGATTTGCGACAATTGATAAACATCAACTATGAGATATCCGAAATAACAGACAACATCTATCCGATTTTGGAATTCTCATCAGATTATAATGCCATCAAGAATATTACCAAATTCAATATGAACACATATCCAAATAATCTATTAGATGAATATCAAATCCAAACTATCAATGTGCCCAGTGTGTATCTCTATACAGGAAACTTTACAGGGCGCCTTACACCTTACCAGATTGAAGGAAAGGATATATATGACCTTTATTTATTACCTTATGGGCTAACACAATGTTTTGAAATCGAATACATACCTAAGACAATTCTTACTAATGGTGAAACAAAATATTTTAATTTTGTCAAATCATCTAACAGTAACCATAGACTATTGTACGACACAACAGACTATGAATTGCCAATCGATTATCGTTCTGAAAAATCAGACAGTATAAGTGAACTACGTGACGATATTACTAACAAATTAGAACAATCGTTGGCACTAATAAAACCTATTGATACTAATCAATTAAGAGAAATCATTAACACACACTATCAAACGAGGTAAATATGAAAGATATTACAACAATCACTAAAGGTGTTATTATGCACCAAGTGAACTGCCAGGACGTTATGGGGTCAGGTGTAGCAAAGCCTTGTACACCAAGTACCCTCAAGTAAAAGACGAATTTCATAAACTAGCACAAACCTATGACACACCACAAAAACGCTATGGCATGTTCCAACCTGTACAAATTAATGAAAATCTCATTATTTGCAACAGTTATTCCCAAATGAACTATGGTAGACAAACGGGTGTACGATACACGAATGAAACCTTACTTGTTAACAATCTAAAACGATTAGATGAATTAGCGAAGAGTAAGAATTTACCCGCCTATGTACCTGAATATATTGGATGTGGATTAGGTAACGGTGATTGGAATACCATAAAAGACTATATTGAGAAAAATACAGATATCATCATTGTATCAAAATAGCAAATGAACAGAATTCATGATATCAAAATGGAGACAAAAATGACATGCATATTTAACATTGATGAACGTGCCCGCTATGGAACAGATACTGATAAGATACATCTCATTCAACTAGGTAAGGCTACGAATTACTATGATGAGTGGAGAGACCACCCGAACGAATATGTTCGAAATGCACTAGCAAGACGCGGATATCATTCTGAATACTATTTAACGGATACCATAAATGTTCGCAACGCTGCATTATATCATCGACCCGACAGAATGATAAATTATGTGGGAGATGACACCGCTACAACAACAATCACTCGCTATTTGATAGGGGGAAGTTGACCCAGACACCGATTTACTTGAAGCCTTCATACAAAATTCTTCTGACCAAATTGCTTCTATATACGGAGCACACGTACTAGACGCGTTTATGCTCAAACTGGAAGCCATGAATTCAGTTCCGAACAATATGAATAAAACTATGACCGAAGAACAATTAAGGGCCATCAACAACCCATTATGGGCCAAGAACTATACAATTTTACAAATTTCAAACATGATTAATCCAAATGCAGAGAATTAATTGTTAATTTAGAAATGGAGAATTACAAATGAAACAATATATAGAAATACAATTTTGGAATCCTACAACAGAAGACGAAAAAAGCCTACGTATTAGCGTGGAGAGGTGAAGACATGTTAACAAAAGAAGAGATTGATAACAAATTATCAAACCAAATGTCACGGTTACGTTATTTCCGAGAATTGACTAATGTGACAATTGATAAGATATGTCATGATACCGGTATCAATAGGAACACATATACACTCTTAGAACGTGACCCAATCAAGAAACATACTATTGGTCATTACATGCTCTTAGCCGAATATTATGGGACATCATTAGATTATATCATCGGTAATGATGTTGAACCAACACACATGGTAAACTATCTAACCAAGCGTATGCGTGATGAAATGGAAGCTAAAAAAGTAGCATTTCAATCCATAGCAGAATCGTTGAAGGATGATGATGAATTAGCAATTGATGATGTAACGTGGAATATCCAAAACACTTTGGACATCTCACATGAACGTTTTCTTAAATTACAAAAAGAAATGACCAGTATCCCACAACACATACTCATTGAGCATGCAAAGCGAGCATACCCATATAATCTCTTGGGAGACATTGTCAGTCCTAAAGCTTTAATGGTAGATTTCCCTATCACTAATAATCTAATGGATGACATTGACCAATTATTAGATGACTATCTTAACGAGCGTGAGGCTCTAATTCTACGTTTGCGATATATCAATGGACTGACGTTACAATCCATTGCAGACATGTTAAGTGTTACCCATGAACGAGTTCGACAATTAGAAGCAAAAGCAATTAGACAGTTGAGACACGTCGTATATACACAAAAATTATTACAATCTGCACAGATTCGAGAAAACCAACAAAAAATCGATGACCAGAGACGCACCATCACAGCCTTGGAACGTCAAATTGAACATATCAGCAATCAAATCATCAACAAAGGTTATAAACCTGTATCAATAACTGGAACTATTGATGAACTTAGTCTGACTAATAGAGCATATAATTTCTTCAGATTATCTGGTGTAGAAACGATAGAGCAAGTGTTACAGGCAATTTTATCAGATTCTACTCAAAACATGAAGGGATTGGGAACAAAATCAATCAACAATGTCTTATATCGATTGCACCAGGCGGGATACTTAGAAAGCTTTCCTGATGATGAAGCAATTTTAGGACCGAAATGGTCTGAGAATTATAAAAAATTAGCTACAATCAAAGACGAAATCAAAAACAAATATGGATTAGATGCCTAATCCATATTTTTAAGGAGGATATATATCACATGCAAAATCTAACAAACCAAATAATCAATTGGTTAAGAAATGAATGTTTACCATTGTTGATTGTCGGGTCATTAATGACCTTATCGCTAGCCTTTATCTATTATTTTACTACTGGTACCATAATTCTATTACTAGGTGGTCAACACTTATTTGCATATATAATCTGGTCATTACTCACCATTTCGTTAATGTATTTCGCGGCTCTATTTCTTACACAAATGTGGGAAGACAGAACAATTGAATTATTTGACAAATTAAAACCAACCATCATATATGTTAGTTTGGTAGCTGTGATTACATATGTAGCCATGAATAACGGACACATTATCACACTATCGATAATTTACCTGTTTGTAACAATTGGTTCTATAACTGGTCATTGTTTGAAAAATATGAAACGAATAGACCAATAACAATAGAATATGTGATGACTAACGCCAAAAAACGAAAAGGAGACCCTCATGATTAAAATTTACGACACCATGACCCGCAACATGCGAGAATTTGTCCCAATTAAGGACGGTAAGGTTAAGATGTATGTCTGTGGGCCAACTGTATACAACTATATTCATGTAGGTAATGCGCGCTCGGCAATAGCCTTTGACACCATTCGTCGCTATTATGAGTATCGTGGCTATGAGGTTGCCTATATTTCTAACTTTACGGATGTGGATGATAAGATTATCAACCGTGCTAAGGAAGAAGGCATCACACCTCAAAAAGTAGCGGATAAGTACATCGCTGCCTTCCGTGAAGATGTGACCGCTCTTGGTATTAAGCCAGCTACCCGTAATCCTCGTGTGGTTGAGTTTATGGATGATATCATCCGTTTTATCTCTGACTTGATTGAAAAAGGCTATGCCTATGAGAGTCAAGGGGATGTTTATTTCCGTGTGGAAAAATCCCATAACTATGCTAAGTTAGCCAATAAAACCCTAGAAGACTTGGAGTTAGGAGCTTCAGGTCGCACAGATGAAGAAACAGCACGCAAGGAAAATCCTGTAGACTTTGCTCTTTGGAAAGCAGCCAAACCAGGTGAAATTTCTTGGGACAGCCCTTGGGGACCTGGACGTCCAGGCTGGCATATCGAATGTTCGGTTATGTCAACGGAAATTTTGGGTGATACCATCGATATTCACGGTGGTGGAGCTGACCTTGAGTTTCCACACCACACCAACGAAATTGCCCAGTCAGAAGCCAAGACAGGTAAGACCTTTGCCAACTACTGGATGCACAATGGCTTTGTCAATATCGACAATGTCAAGATGTCTAAGTCCTTGGGGAATTTCATCACAGTACATGATGCCCTCAAGACCATTGATGGCCAAGTGCTTCGTTTCTTCTTTGCGACTCAGCATTACAGCAAACCCATCAACTTTACGGAAAGGCTGTACGTGATGCAGAGATAAACCTCAAGTATCTAAAGAACACCTATGAACAACCATTTACTGGTGCCGTAGGCTTGGGAGAGTTGCAAGCATTTAAAGATAAGTTCATAGCTGAAATGGATGAGGATTTCAATACGGCTAATGGTATCACAGTCGTCTTTGAAATGGCCAGGTGGATTAATTCAGGCAACTATGATGCAAGTGTTAAGGAAACTCTTGCAGCCATGTTAGAAGTCTTTGGGGTGGTCTTTGTTGAGGAAGTTTTGGATGAGGAAATTGAAGCCTTAATCCAAAAACGTCAAGAAGCACGTGCTACTCGTGATTTTAAGACAGCTGACCAAATTCGTGACCAGCTAGCTACTCAAGGGATTAAGTTACTGGATACAAAAGAAGGTACAAGGTGGCAAAGAATACACGAGCCACAGAATAGTTAGAGAAACTGAAATATTTCCATTTCTAGATGCAGCTAAACTAATCACACTAAAGAGGTAAAACATGACTAAATATAATATAAATATCCTTGAGATAGTTTCATACTTAGAGAATCACCAACCCAGTACACTAGAATTATCCATGACGGAAGAACAACTATTTCGTCAAAAAAACCCCTTATGGGCAAGAGGATATACTAGACAGGACTTAATGACGGTTGTTCATCTCTATCACATGATAAGCGCGAAACATATTACAAACAACCATGACACGATTTGTGATATTCTATATGCAAATCACAAAAAAATCAGTGAATGGAAGGGACTCAAAGACATTATGAAAATTTACTTCAATTCATCATATGGTATTGGTGGATTACATGGAAACATACAAGGGAATAGCGGCTATGAAAAAATTTAAATTTTGATATAATAAATGTAGGAACTAAATTAATTCCTAACTATTTTAATCATAACAAAAAGAAAGGAGGATGTCAAGATGCGTATTACAAGTTCTTACGGGATGAAATTAACAGGTGATTTAAAGTCTTTAGAAACCTCAATAGTTATCTATCGTCAAGCTCTTAGTATGCTCATTCCTATCATCAATGATGAATGGGCAACATTGAGTGATTGTCGCTATATCAATCAAAAGTATAACTTGATTGAGAAATGGATTCATTCCACTGCTGCAAATCAAGCTCGTTTTGATTTTGACGAACAATTTCCCAAGCTACCAACCTATCTCAGACGAAGTGCGATTG